>SAMEA3387455__coassemble_1482_pt1 | contig 25733 bp, 24 predicted proteins | sample SAMEA3387455__metabat2_low_PE_004 | metagenome-assembled genome bin SAMEA3387455 (sample SAMEA3387455) | Felis catus | biome: Faeces | place: United Kingdom | collected 2012
TTCATACAGCTTGTAAACTCATGTCCCGGAAAAATAAAATCACAATGCATCTCATCAACCATCCAGATTACGTTGTATTTTAAACAGATTTCTGCGACTTTTTCCATTTCTTCTCTTGTCCAGACTCTTCCTACCGGATTGTGTGGATTGCAGAAGATCAGTGCTTTTACATTTTCTTCTTTGATCATCTGTTCCATTTTTTCAAAATCGATGGAATAATGATCATTTTCATAACGAAGCTGACAGTTTACCAGTTTTCTTTCATCATTTTTGATAACTTCACTGAATGGATAGTACACTGGCTGCATAACCATCATGGCATCTCCTTCTTCGGTAAATGCTCTGACACTTGTTCCAAGTGCATAAACGATTCCTGCTCCAAGTGTTACCCATTCTGATTCGATCGTATATCCGTATCTTGTTGAAAACCAGTGGTTCATTGCATCAAAATATTCATCTAAGGGATCCGTATATCCAAAAATCCCATGATCAATTCTTTTGTGAAATTCATCAAGAATCTCATCTGGCAGACGAAAATCCATATCTGCTACCCAAAGAGGAAGCAGGTCATCTCTTCCTTTTCTCTTCATTCCAAAATCGTATTTCAAACAATCTGTTCCATGTCTGTCGATTACTTCGTCAAAATCATATTTTCCCATTTTCTACTCCTGTGTTGTTTTTTCTGTCTTTTTATACTGGAACATATAATATTTCATTTTTACCACCACAGATCATGCCAAGTGTTGCACTCTGTGCATTCGATAGATCATATTCTTTCCTTGTAATCTCTTTCATTGATGGTGCTTCTTCCATAACAGTTTTTTCTAAGTTTCCTCCACCGATACTTCCAATGATTCTATCTTTTGTGACAAGCATCATACTTCCGACACCTCGTGGAGATGAACCGGATTTCTTTGTGATAATGCATAGCACTCCTGATTCTTTTGTCTCAAAAAGTTCTTTACTCATCGTACTTTCTGTTTCGTGATTTTTAATTGCGATCATCTCTGCTGCGATACTGATCGCAATTTCTTCTGGCGTTCTTGCACCAATCTTTAATCCGATCGGTGCATGGATCGTGCTGATCTGTTCTTCACTGTATCCTTCTTCTTTCATTGTCTCGAAGGTTTTTGCAACTTTTCCTTTGCTTCCGATCATTCCAAGATAGAGATATGGTCTTCGTAATACCGTTTCTGCACATAATCTGTCATTTGCATGTCCACGTGTGACAACCACATAAAATGCGTTATCCTGTTCTGGCAAAATATCTTCTATGTCATGAAAATCTCTGCAGTAAACTTCATCTGCTTGTGATAGTTTCTCTGGATCTGCAAATTCCTCTCTGTCATCGATCATAATCGTGTAGAAATCTAAAAATTTCGCAATCCGGAGTAACTGGATCGCTACATGTCCAGCCCCGAAGATAACTAATTTGGGCTGAATCTTAAACCAATCTTCCTTGATCTGTGCGACATCTTTTTCTTCCTGTAAGAATCGAGCGATCACTCTTTGATACAGTGTGTCTGCCTGTCCTGGATATACTTTGATTTTTGTATCTTTATATTGCTCTCTCAATAGTCCTAGATATCCTTTCTTCAGTAATTTTTGTAAATGCAGCGGTGTAAGGATCGTATCTTCTTTGATTTCTAAATCCTTATCCGCTAAGGAAAGTCTGTGAACAACCTGGCTGGCTGGTTTCCCAAGTGCTGACATTCCGATCACAATATGAATCTCATCGATATTTTCAGGGATCACTGGTTCATAATCCGCTGGAATCTTTGCTGGCATTCCCCTGGAACCATCCGCTTCTATCAGCGTGATATCTGCTTCTTTTACTGCAATTTCATAAAAATCTTCTGGTAATGGTCCGATCTTTTGTATTAACGCATCTTCTGGCGTCGCAGGCATCCCCGCCATACAATATCCAGTTTCATTTAATTGCTTTCGAATATCTTCTATATTTTCAGGGATCACGGTATCGGATTCCTTTTTCATATGAGTTGTCGTTGTGACAAAGACTTTCTTTCCAAGACTTCTATAATACTGTGCTAACTTATGAACTCTCGTTGTTTTTCCACCGGAACCTACAACTGCAATGATCATATCTTTTTCCTCTTTATTCTTCTGCAAGAATCTTAACTGCATTTATTATCTGGTTGATTTCTTCCATTGTTGTCTCATGTCCAAAACTGAATCTTACCATTCCCTGATCTATCGTACCGAAATGCTCATGTACCAATGGTGCACAATGAGCACCTGATCTTGTCTGTATCTGAAAACGTTCCATTAATTCATCACTGACACTTCCAGAATCATATTCTTCCAGATTGATCGAACAAATGGCGGTTTGTTTTGTCAGATCTAATTGATTTTCATGGTAAATTTTAATTCCTTGGATCTTCCGAATTTTTTTATAAAATATTTCAATAAGATTCATTTCCTGTTCACGGATCTTATCAATTCCATATGTATTGATGAAATCAATCGCTGCCCCAAGTCCTGCGATTCCGATCCCATTTAATGTTCCTGCTTCCAATGCCTGTGGCAGCACTTCTGGCTGTGTTTTCGAAAATGATAAAATTCCTGTTCCACCTGTTTTTAACGGACGGATCTCTACATCTTTTCTAATACAGATTCCGCCAATTCCCTGCGGCCCCATCAAGCCTTTATGTCCGGTAAAACATAATATATCGATATTATTTTCCTTCATGGAAATTGGGATCACTCCAGCACTTTGAGCGGTATCAACGACAAATAAAATTCCTTTTTCTCTACAAAGTTTTCCAACACTTTGGATATCAAACGTTTCACCTGTCACATTGGATGCATGCGTCATCACAATCATCTTGGTATCTTTTGTGATCGCCTGTTTGATATCCCTCATATCTGGTGAAGTGATCGTTAAGCAAACTCCTTGTTGTTCCATCTCATATAATGGACGAAGAACGCTGTTGTGCTCCATAAACGTTGTGATCACATGATCACCATGATTTAAGCTTCCTTTGATCACTGTGTTTAAGCTTTCTGTAATTCCACTGGTAAATACAACTTGTTCTGCTCCATAGCCGTCAAAAAACTGATCTACTTTCGTACGAACTTCGTAAATCTTTCTTGCAGCATCCAGAGAACTTTCGTTGACACCTCTTCCGCTGTTGCCCAGTGTTAATGCGTTCATAATTGCACCTTTGACACACTCTGGTTTCGTGATATGCGTTGCTGCATAATCTGCATAAATTGTTTCTGCCTTTTGTTTCTTATGGGTATGTATATGTATAGGAACATTTGGTTCTTCCTGCTGATCAGCAAGATTATTTTTCAAATATAATAATGCTTCCAAAACACCACCTGCAATGCATCTGGCTTTATCTGAAATTGTAAAGCAATTATCGTATTCTTCAGCTCTCGGATCAATGTCTGCGATCTTAAATCCTTTTGTCACCGGATATCCATCACGAATTAAACCTCTCAGTAATCCATCCATACTTGCAGGTACATCAACAATCGTGCCTTCTGGCGTTTCTATCTTTGCTAATAACTGGCCTTTGCTTACCATATCTGTGATATGACAGATATTTCTTAAGATCCCTTTAGCTGGGGCATGGATCACTCGTTCTTTTCCAAAGCCCTTGATCACTCCTGGAATTCCTGTGTTCGGGATCGCACTGCCTTCTTTGATGATCCTTCCAAGCCTGTGTCCACGCATCGTCTCGATCACAACATCGACATCTTCCCCGGCTGTAAATCCAGGTCCTAAAGCAATCGTGATCGGTGCCATATCTCTTGTTGTACCAAGATTTTTCTTCGCAAGAATGGCATCAACAACTGCGATCGGATGCAACTGTTTGATCATCTCTCCTTTTGGATCGATCATTAATGCCGGATTCCCTGCCTTCATGATCTGTTCTGCTTCTTTGATATCATGTGCAAGATGGCAGGTCATATCCTCAACCTGCCACTTTTCTTCATAAACTGCTTCTGAAAATGCAACATTTCTACGAATTGCAGATGGATGTGCAATTTCTAAGATCAACACATGAAAACCACTTTTTACCAATTTATAAATTGTACCTGTGGCTATATCCCCACCGCCTCTTACAATGATTAAATCTTTCATAAATATTCCTCAAGGTTTGATCACTTTTCCTGCTTTTTCCATCATTTCTACGATATCATACATATTTGTGATAGAACCAACCGCTAATTTATCTGTAATATCATAGAAATTTAAGCATGTTCCGCAAGTATATATTTCGACTCCTTCTGCTTCTAATGTTTTTAAATCTTCTAAAGAATCAGAATCTTCGCATGTAAGATATGCTCCTGAATTATAAAATAATATCTTTGATGGAAGTTTATCCTGTTTTGTTACTGCAAATAAAAACGCTTTGATCAATGTTTGACCAAGAGCTTTCTCTCCTTGTCCCATCTCGTTGGATGATACAGCGATGATAAAATCATCCTTTGCAGATGGTGCACAGACAATATCTTCTTCTTCATCTGCTGGTGCATAATTCTCTGCCATGATCTCAATCTTAAATTCATTGTCTGAGATCTTCTCGCTTTTAACTTTGCAGTTTTTACCTTCTGCAAATCTTGTAACATTCTGGACAGCTGGTTCATTATCTACCAGAACGACTAATTTTGTCTCTCCATCCATTGATCCTAATGCCTTCTTTGTGTGTACAACCGGAATCGGACAAGCATTCCCTCTTTCATCAATCTGTTTCATACTTAACCTCCAATTTAAATTTCTACCTGAAATACCCCTTGTGGGATGATTTCATGTTCTGACATAAATTGTACCACAGATTCTTCATTTTCTAAAGAGGTCATCCATGCCATTCCACATCCTGCTGTGATCTCTTTTGGTACTGGAATCAATCTTCCTGTGATCTGATGTTTTTTGCAGGCACTTTCCATACCGATCGCCTGTGTTGTTGTCTCAAACGTAATCACTGTTTTTAATTCTTTTTTTCTCATGATATTTTATGATTCTCCTGAATTTCCAAAGTTTTTTATAAAAGAACGTTTTACTGCTTCAGCAACTTCTTTCTGGAAGTTTTCATAACGGTTCAGAATATCTTCGCCTTCTGGTGTAAGGTGTGAACCTCCTCCTTGCTTCCCGCCGGATTTTCGTTCTACTAATTTGACCCCAAGGTCTGCTTCCGCACGATTTAAGATCTTCCATGCTTTGCTTGCGGCCATTCCCATGGATTTATATGCAGCAGATAAAGAACCTTTCTCTCTTGTTAAGGATAATAACTGTGCAACTCCTTTTCCAAAATCTGGTTCTTCCATAAAAACTCTGACCCTGAAATCAAAACGTTTTGGTAAATATGATTTCATGTCTACCATCCTTTTCCGAATCCACAGTTTGGATAAGTACAAACTTTACATCCAAGACATAATCCGCCTTCTCCAAGGTGTGCAAGTTCTTCTGCACTTACTTTATCATCTGCCATGATCCTTGGCAGAATAAGATCAAAAACCGTTCTCTTTGAATACATAACACATCCTGGAAGTCCCATGATCGGAATTATCTGATCTCCTTTTTTATAATATGCAAGTAAAAACATTGCTCCTGGCAAAACCGGTGCCCCATAAGATATGATATCGGCTCCTGTATTCTTGATCGCAAGTGGTGTCTTGTCATCTGGATCAACGCTCATTCCTCCTGTGCATAATACCATTTCTGCCCCATTTTCGATAGCTTCTAAGATTGTTTTTGTTAAAAGTTCATTGTCATCTGGCAACTGTTTTGTACTGGTCACTTCTGCACCGTATTCTTTGATCTTTTCTGCTACAACTGGAGTAAATGTATCCTCAATTCTATGATAATACACTTCATTTCCTGTAGCTAAGATCACGGCTTTTTTCTTCTTATAAGGCAGAAGAGACAGGATTGGTGTATCCCCAACCCTGTCTTTGACTTCCTGCATCTTATCTTTTTCAATGACCAGTGGAATGATTCTCGTACCTGCTAGTTTGTCCCCTGCTTTGACTGGAGTATTTCCAGATCTTGTCGCGATCATCATCTGTCCGAAAGAATTGACGGTAAATAGTTTTTCTTTGTTGATCTTTAAGAGTCCGTCATATTCGGCAGATAATTCAATCTTACCTTCCTTGACTTCTGACTCTTTCATTCCTTCATTCTTGCACAGATCACAAAGGATCCTTGCTGCATCATTTTCATGAAGCATATCGTCTCCGGCTTCCCAGACGTATAAATGATCTTTTCCAAGGGATAACAACACTGGGATATCTTCTTCTTTGACTACATGACCTTTCCTGAATCTTGCGTCTTTTGTAACACCTTTGATGATCTGTGTGATATCATGACATAGCACAGTTCCTACAGCATCTTTTGTATCCACTAATTTCATTGTTTTTCACCTTCTACTTCTTATTTATTAATTGTAAATCCATAAGATTTGAAGACTTTTAATGCTTTTTTACTCTGTAAGAATTTTACGAATTTATCAGCTGCATCTTTATTTTTACTTTTCTTTAATGCTGCAACTGGATAAATAACTGGCGTTTTTAATGCATCTGCTGGTGCTTCTGCAAGAACTTTTACATCTTTGTTACTTGCTGCATCTGTTGCATATACAACACCGCAAGAAGCACTTCCTTTTGCTACCCAATTTAAAACTTCTGTTACATTTGTTCCAAAGCTTGCTTTTTTCTTCACATCATTCCAGTTCTTTAAGTTTATAAAGATTTCCTGTGCATACTGTCCGGCTGGAACACTCTTAGGATCTCCTAATGCTATTGTATCAGCTTTTGTGACATCTTTAAAGGATGAAACTTTTGCATCACCTTTTTTAGGAGCGATCAGTACAACTTTGTTTTCTAATAATTCTACAACATCCCCTTTGCTGATGTATTTTTCTTTCACAAGATTGTTCATCTGTTCGGTCGCTGCTGACATAAATACATCCGCTGCCATTCCATTTTCAATCTGGCTCTGTAATTTTCCTGAACTATCATAACTTCCTTCTACTTTAATTCCTTTATTATCTTTTTCAAACATTGGAATTAATTTCTCTGTGTAGCATTTTTCAAGACTAGCTGCAGCTGCAAGTGTGATGGTTGTTGTTTCTTCTTTCTTTGCTGCCTCTGTTGTGGATTTAGATCTGTCCTTACTGCTTCCACATGCTGTTACCCCAAGAACCATAGCTCCTGCTAATAACACTGCTAAAAATTTCTTTTTCATTTGTAACTTCTTCGCTTTCTTAAAAATGTTATGTAAAATTTCATAGTTACCTTGTTTTATAATATAACTTTTTCCATATGACCTCTTTGAATATGGTATTTTTTGTCACATAGATTTTCTACTTCTTTGCTGCTGTGGCTGACCAGTATCGCTGGTTTATCCAACATTGCCAGCATATCAGATAATTCATCTTGCATCTGTTCTCTTAAGTATTCATCCAACGCTGAAAATGGCTCATCCATCAAGATGACTTCCGGTTCACACACAAGCATCCTTGCTAACGCTGTTCGCTGTTTTTGTCCTCCTGAAATCTGTCTTGGATATCTTTTTGCTAATTCTTCGATATGAAATCGTTTCATCATATCATTTGTCTTTTGTTCGATTTCATCCTTCGGAAATCTTTTTGCTTTTAGTCCTGTTTTGATATTCTCTTTAATCGTCATATTAGGAAACAATGCATATCCCTGAAATAAATATCCGATCTTTCGTTTTTGTGGTGGCAGATCGATCTTTTTCTCGGAATCATAAAGTATTTTCCCATCTAGTATAATTCTCCCACTATCTGCAGTTTCCACGCCTGCGATACATTTTAAAGTAATGCTTTTTCCACTTCCAGAAGGTCCCATAAGCCCTGTACAACCTGTTTCTACATTGAATTCTGACTCTAATGTAAATTCTTTTAGTTTCTTTTTGATCTTTACTTCAAGACTCATACATCTCTCCTTACACTTCCTGTTTCTTCTTTTCCATGATCAGGTAAATATTCATGGCAGCTACGATCGCAAAACAAATGATCACGATCACAAGTACATACTGATATGCTGCATCCATATTTCCCGCTGCAACTTCAGAGTATACTGCAAGTGGCAGAGTTCTTGTTCTTCCAGGAATATTTCCAGCGATCATTGCTGTTGCTCCGAATTCACCAAGTCCTCTGGCAAATGCAAGCACTCCACCAGAAATGATCCCTGGCAGTGCATTTGGGATCATAACTCGAAAAAAAATGCTCCACTCACTCATTCCAAGTGTTCTTGCCGCAAAGATCAGATCTTCATCGATCTGTTCCAAGGCACCTCTTGCAGAACGGTACATCAACGGAAATGACATCACAACTGCCGCAAGGATCGTTGCGCCCCATGAAAATACAATCTTGATTCCAAGATAATTTTCAAATAACTTTCCTACTGGTCCATAGGATCCGAAAAATACAAGCAAAAAAAATCCTGCAACAGTTGGTGGTAATACTAATGGCATCGTAAAGATCCCATCCCAGAAGATTCTTGTTGCTTCTGATTTACGATATAAGATCCATCTTGCTGCTAATAGTCCTAAAATAAAGGTAAATAAAATCGCGATCATTGCCGTTTTCATAGATATGATGATCGGTGATATATCCATACATTGTCTCCTCTCTTAGTTTCTTCCGCAATCCTCTGTGTTTTCCCTTAAAGTATCTAATCCATGTGGCAGCTGATCAATAATAAAAGAAAGACTCTCTTCCACTGCCTTTTTGCTTCCAGGAAAATTAATGATCAATGTTTTCTTTCTTATTACACTGACACCTCTTGATAACATGGCTCGTTTTGTGATCGTCATAGAACCTGCTCTGATCGCTTCTGAGATTCCCGGCACATTGCGGTCTGCAACAGCTAAAGTTGCTTCTGGTGTACGATCTCTTGGAGAAAGCCCTGTCCCACCGGTTGTAATAATTAAATCAACCTGCCGGCTGTCGCTTAAACGGATCAGATGTTTTTTGATCTGAGCTTCTTCATCCGGAAGAAGGATTTCTTCTACGATCTTAAATCCATGTTCTTTTAAGATTTCTGCTGCTCTTGGACCGCTTGTATCCACTCGTTCTCCCCTGGAGCCTTTATCACTCAATGTCATGACTGCTGCCATGTATGGCATATCTTTCCCTGGGTAAATGACCTCAATCTTATCTCCGACTCTGATTGTTCCGCTTTCTAATACTTTTGCAAAGATACCTTCTCTTGGCATGATACAGTCCCCAACACGTTTATATATCTCACAATGACTATGGCATTCTTTTCCAATCTGAGTGATCTCAAACTTTGCATCATTACAGATCAGTTTTGTTCCAACTGGAAGTGTCTTAAAATCAATACCGTAAGCAAGAATATTTTCCCCAAAATCACCCTCGATCACAGAAGCACCTTTTTCATTGAATTCATCCACAATATCCGCGCTCAAAAAACTAACCTGACGATGCCATTTTCCTGCATGGGCATCTCCTTCTAATCCAAAGTCTTTGATCACATTGACTTCGTTGATATTTTTCTTCACAGTTCCTCGTTTTTCACTGATGCAGACTGCTTTTATGATTCCTTCCATACAAAATCACCACTCTTTCCACCTGTTTTCTCTACTAAATGTATCTCTGACATAACCATATGTTTGTCGATTGCCTTGCACATATCATAAATCGTTAATAAAGCAATCTGTACTCCTGTCAGTGCCTCCATCTCAACGCCTGTTTTCCCTGTTGTTTTGACAAGACAGACTGCTTTGATCTCTTTAGTTTCTTCTAGCATTTCAAAATCAACTTTACACTTTGTAAGCATCAGAAGATGGCACATCGGGATCAGTTCAAATGTCTTCTTTGCCGCCATGATCCCTGCGATCCTTGCAGTTCCTAAGACATCTCCTTTTGCCATACTTCCTTCTTTGACTTTTTCAAAGATCTCATCATTAACTTTGATCTTTCCTTGTGCGATCGCTGTTCTTGTTGTTTCTTTTTTCTCCGTCACATCGACCATGACCGCATTTCCATGCTGGTCAAAATGTGAAAATTCTCCCATTTATCTTATCCTCCAATTGTATACATCTTGCTGTTTGACGGCTTTTCTTCAAAATGATGTGCCTGTGGTTTTTTATAAATGATTTCTTTTAAAACCTGTTTGATCTCTTCATCTGACGTTTCAGCCTTTCTTAACAGATCTCTTAAATTTCCTGCTTCTTCATAATAAAGACATGGTTTGATCCCACCGGTAGAAGTCATACGAATACGGTTGCATGTATCACAAAATTTTCCATGCAATGCCTCGATCCATCCGATCATTCCCTTATATCCTTCCATTGTTTCGTAAACTGCCGGTCCATTTCCCATTCTTTGTTCAGTTTTGTGAAATCTGATCCCTTGATCTTTTAGATTCTTTCTGATCTCATTTCTTGTTAATGCTATCGTTGTCTTCTTATTTCCAAGCGGCATTTGTTCAATAAATCGTATACAGATCTTATGATCTTTCATATATTCTATAAATTTTTGAATATCCTCCATCGTCGTCTGTTCTGTCAACACAACATTTATCTTTATATTCAATCCTATATTGGTCGCTTTATTAATTACTGATATGACCTGTTTGTACCCATCGAATCCTGTGATCTTTTTATATTTCTCCTGATCCATAAAATCAAGACTTATATTGATCCCATCCACTCCTGCCTCTGCTAATCTCACTAAATCTTTTGATAATAAGATTGCATTGGTTGTTAACGTAACTTTGTCAACTCCATCCGTTTTCTTTAAATCACGGATAAAATCTAAACAACCTTTTCGTACCAACGGTTCGCCACCTGTGATCTTAAATTTGTCAATTCCAAGCGTTGTAAGAATCTTACATACTCTTAGGATCTCCTCATATCTTAAAATCTCCCCATGTGATAACATTTCTTCATGATCAGGACGGCAATAGGTACAATATAAATTACAACGATCCGTGATCGATATTCTTGCATAATCAATGGTTCTTTGAAATTGATCTTTCATCTCTTTCTCCTATCGTTATTCTCAAGTAAGAATAACGCCCGCCTAAAATCAGACAGGAAAAAACATGTTTTAAAATTCTTCCTGTCTGTTCATTCTTCTATTCTAATATGATTGATTTTTCTTCTTTTTCTTCTATGTACCCAATTATTTTAGCACATGGGATTGTATTCTGTAAATCCTCTAATAAATTTTTTGCATCATTTTCGCTAACTGCGATCATCAATCCTCCAGACGTCTGTGGATCATATAAAATATCTTCCAATGCTCTATTTATTTTTTTCGCTTTTGAAACACCTGCACTTGCATATTTACGATTTCTATAAGCACCTTCCGGGATCATTCCAAGATCTGCCATAGAAAGCGCTTCTTTGTGATATGGAATCTCTTCTGTCATAAAATGAATCGTTACATCACTGCCCTGTGCCATCTCATAGCCATGCCCAAGTAGTCCAAATCCAGTAACATCCGTACAACTGTGCACATCATATTTCACCATAATATCTCTGGCATATTTATTGAGCTGTCTCATCTGATCATAGATTTTATCCATTATTTTTTGATCGATAAATTCAGCTTTCGCTGATGTTGTTAAAATTCCAACTCCTAACGGTTTGGTCAAAATTAAAATATCTCCAGGTCTTGCCCCGCTGTTTGTCAAAAATTTTTGAGGATGTACAAATCCAGAAACAGATAAACCATATTTTGGCTCTTGATCGTGAATCGTATGTCCACCTGTGATGATCACTCCTGCTTCATATGCTTTTTTATAACCGCCTCGTAAAATTGCCTGAATGCTTTCTTTTGGCATATCTTTTGTGACACACATGATATTTAAGGCAAGCTTTGGATCTGCTCCCATCGCATAAATATCACTGATCGCATTCACTGCTGCAATCTCACCAAACATTTCCGGATCGTCAACGATCGGTGGGAAGAAATCCAATGTCTGGACAAGTGCTGTATTTTCATCAATTTTATAGACAGACGCATCATCACTTTTATCAAAACCAACTAATAACCGTTCATCTGATCGTGTTGGAATTCCGTCTAATAATTTTGCTAAAGTTCCAGCTCCAACCTTTGCCCCACATCCTGCACACTGGGCGAGTTTTGTTAATTTCACTTCTGTTTCCATAGACCTTATCCTCCCGTAAATGTTCATGACCTCTCTTAAACATTATCTCTTGTTACATCTTTTAACCACTTGAAACTACGATATCTGATCAATGTGATCGGTACTTTGATCAATTCATCACTCATCAATAATACATAAACTGCCGGCACACTCCAATGTAATACAAATGCAGCCAATGCTCCTAATAAAATCGAACATCCCCACATCGTTGATACATCCATGATCAAGCCAAACTTCGTATCGCCGCCAGATCGGAAGATTCCAACGACCATTGTTGTATTAAATGCCTGTGCGATCACAAAATAAGACATCACATAAAACATCATTTTCAGATAGTATCTTGCAGTTGCACTTAAGGATAAGAAAGAAATTACAACTGGAGATGCAATTAAGATCAATCCTCCTCCGATCACTCCCATAACCACACTTAAAATGATAAACCGTTTGGCATAGGCTCTTGCATGATCGAATTTTCTCTCACCGATCGTCTTTCCAAGATAGATCGCTGTGGCGCTAGATAACCCAAAAGACACAACCGTTGCCAACTGTCTCGCCACCTGTGCAACAGAATTGGCTGCAACTGCAGAACTTCCCATATGTCCAAGAACTGCTGTATTGGCTGATGTTCCAAGCCCCCACATTACCTCATTTAAAACAACTGGTAGGGAATAGACTAAGAAGTCTCTCACTAACAGTTTATCCTGATGAAGGAAATAGTGAACTCTGAATTTTACATCTTTATTATATATTTTTGCATAACCACAGACAAGAACAAGTTCCATAATCCTTGCGATCAATGTTGCAATCGCTGCTCCACGGATTCCAAGAGCTGGGAATCCAAATAATCCAAAAATAAAGATCGCATTAAAGACCACATTGCATAAAAATGATACTAGATAAATAACTGTTGCCACGATCACTCGTTCAATGCTTCGCATGACATATAAATATACATTGGTAATTCCCATGATAATATATGAACATGCAACGATTCTTAAATACTTGACTCCTTCTGCGATCACCTGTGGATCATTTGTAAAAATTCTCATCAACGATGTTGGAATTGTAAATGCTGCGATAGTGAATATCGCAGTTACGATCACTGCTGATCTGATCCCTAATGCCAAGATCTTTTCAATCGCTGTCTTGTCACCTTTTCCCCAGTATTGTGCAGTAAGAACGGTTGCCCCCGATGTTAGTCCAAATAAAAAAAGTACCATAATGTACTGAATCTGTCCAGCAAGAGAAGCCCCTGATAATACCTTTTCACTAACTTTTCCAAGCATCACGACATCGGCTGCTGTTACTCCAACGTTGATCAGATTCTGCAATGCCATCGGAACGACCAGTGCAAATACATTTTTATAAAAATCTTTCCATTTGATATTTAAATCATTCAATCTTTTTTCTCCTGTTCTTTTCATTTCCTCATAATAGGATATAGAAGCTTTGTCTGCTTGTCAAGCACGTATTACCTGCCTATATTTCATCTAGTATCCCTCAAAGCAAAAAAATAAAAACCACTTAATAAAATTATCTGCAGATTCGTCATTGCGATATTTATTAAATGGTCTTTACCTTTATAATTAGAATTTAATTTTTTGGCATTTATAGATATGTAGTTTATTCTTCAATCTTTAATGCTTCTTCATTGCTGAGTTCTTTTCCATCTTTTGTTGTTGCAACATAGTAGATATCGCCTTCTTCTGGCTGATAATAGATATCTAAGTTCGCGATCGTGTTCATTTTAACACCAGCTGCTTTTAAATTTTCTTTAACAAGTTTCTCTGTGTCTTTTACATCTATGTTGCGTTCCTGAAACTGTACTTCGATTTTTGTTTTCATAATACTCTCCTTCTTCTTGATTATATACTCTTTATGTCAACTCTTGATGCGATTATTATTAGATTCTTGTATACGTACATTGTATTCTATATACGATTTATAATTCATATTATAGCCTTTTCTTCCAATTTATTCAACTTGAATCTGATTTAGTACAAAATTCACCTACTTTTTCTTGATCTTTTTTCCATAACTTTTTGGATGATCATATCTGCGATCCATCCACATAAAAGCCCAATGATCAAACCTCCTAAAACGTCCGTTGGATAATGAACATATAAATACATTCTTGAAAACGCAATTAAAACAGATACTATCAAAGCTCCTGCTGCCATTCTCTTTCTTCCCGCAAAATACAGCGCACTAACCGATGCAAACGATGCTGCAGTATGTCCCGATGGAAAAGAATAATCTTTCAATGGTGTGACCAATAGCCGGACTGTCTGATTGATGCTATATGGTCTTATTCTTGCCACGATCGGTTTTAAGATCACATTACAAATGATCAGATCTGCAATTAATGCAACTGCCATGTATAATCCTGATTTTCTTGTTTTGGGTATCAGTAATAAAATAACTGTTAAAATGATCCATACGATTCCTGCATCTCCCAGTTTCGTAATAGCCACCATAAATCTGTCTAATAATGGAGTATGGATCGTTTGAAGTTTGTCTAAAATCTGAAATTCAAATCCCATAATAACCTTATTCTGCCTTTCTTTTTCTATAACATTGATTCTTTGATTTTATAAAACATTGATACATAGGTTGTATCCTTAGATTCTAAAATATGCTGTACTCCTATTTCTTGAAGCTGCTTTGTTGTCTTTTCTCCAATACTAATACACGGAATATTCTCTATCCATTGTTGCTTTTCTTCTCCTATCTGATCAAAAAATCTTCGAGCTGATGATGCACAGGTAAAAGAAACACTTCTGATATCTTTCATTTCTGGAATTTCACTTAAAATCTTTCTATTATTTTCATACATGATCTTTTCTGTTATCTGACAGATCGGTGTAAGGGCTTTTTTTAATTTTTCTCCACCAGATATGCCTTTACAGTACCAGACCACATCCTTTGCATCTACTTCCTGTTTCATAAGTTCGGAAAGATTGATCTCTCCAGCTTCTTCTGGCATAAGATCTGCTATAATTCCATATTGCATCAAGACATCTTTTGTCTTTTCACCTACAACGACCATTTTTTTATCGAAGAGATCCCGAAGATCTAGATTCGAAGATTTCATCTGTTTCATAAAACCATGAACTCCATATCTGCTTGTAAAAATAAGATAGGTCACTTTCGCTAATTCCTCTTTGGAGATCCGGTCATATCTATAAGAGATCTCTCCTGTCTGAAGTTCCTTGATCTTATATCCATGATCTTTTAATATCTGCGCTAATTTTGATGGCTGATTTCCTATTTTGGTAACTAAATGACAGGTCGCATCTTCTTGTTTTTGAATCTGTTTTTGAAGTTTCACAACATCTCCTACAACAATGACTGCTGGTGATGAAAGTTTTTCTTTCTTCACTTTTTCATGAATCGTATTTAATGTTGCTTCACACGTTTGCTGCTTTATAGATGCTGCACTAGAAACAACTGCAACAGGTGTATTGGCATCCATTCCTTTTTTTAATAGATTCGTTGTGATCTCTTCTAGTTTCGAAAGCCCCATTAAGAATACTAAGGTTTCTTCAGACTTTGCCATAGATGCAAAATTAAGATCAGATAACTGATTTCTTTGATCATGTGCTGTCACAACTCGGAATCCTTTGGAGATTCCTCGATGAGTTACAGGAATCCCTGCAAGTTCTGCAGCTGCAATACAGGAGCTGATTCCTGGAACAACTTCACAATAAATTCCCTGATCAGCTAAATATATGGCTTCTTCTCCACCCCTTCCAAAGACAAATGGATCCCCACCTTTTAAGCGCACTACGATATCATATTGTAGTGCTTTTTGTGCTAATAATTCATTGATCTGTTCTTGTTTCATCGTATGATGATGATTTTCTTTTCCAACATAGATATGTTCGCATCTTTCTTTTGTTTCATCTAATAATTCTTGTGGAATCAGTCTGTCATAAATGACACAATCCGCTTTTTTTAAAATTTCTTTTCCTTTGACTGTGATAAGTCCTGGATCTCCCGGTCCTGCACCAATTAAATATACGATTCCTGCCAGCTGTTTTTTGATATTTTTTACTGCCGTTTGTGCTAAGATCTCAGGGCATGTTCCACAAACTTTCGTATATGCCTGTTTACTTCCATCTTCATTCCCAAACATAGCATATAGTTCATACCCTTGATCTGTCTTTTGACATCTGGCACCTGCCGGAGTATGACAGCTGCCTCCCATTTGTTCTAAAAAATTTCGTTCTGCACATACTTCGTTCATTGTTTCTTCATCACAAAATACATCCAACATCTTTTGCAATTCTTTCTGATCTTCTCTTACTTCCAAAGCCAGAGCACCCTGCGCTGGTGCTGAAATCATGTCTTCTGGTGCCAGATATTGCGTGATCACATCTTCCATTCCTAGTCTTTTAAGACCTGCTGCCGCAAGAACGATTCCATCTAATTGTTGTTCCTCCATTTTTCGAAGTCTCGTATCAACATTCCCACGAATATTTATAATCTGAAGGTCTGGTCTTAACTTTAATAACTGAAATGCTCTTCTTTTGCTTCCTGTTGCTATCACAGCACCTTCTCGTAATTCAGACAGATGTTTCGCTGTTCGAAGGATCAACACATCTCTTGGGTCTTCCCTTTTCCATACCTTTGTAAAAACAAGACCTTTTGCCGGGGTTGAGGGCATATCTTTCATACTATGAACACCCATATGGATTTCTTCAGAAATGATCTTTTCTTCGATTTCTTTGACAAACAGACCTTTCCCACCGATTTTATCTAATGGTTTATTCTGAATCTTATCACCTTTTGTTTTAATGATCTGGATTTCAAAAGTGTGTTCTGGATAAGCTTTCGCTAATTTCTCCTGAACATATTTTGTCTGGATCAGTGCAAGGCGTGACCCTCTTGATCCGATGATATATTTCATAGGTCATTTTCCTTTCTTTGTTTCTATCCCAAAAAGCTGTTCTACCATCTTCTTATAATCTGCTTGTTCCTGTCTTGTTTCTAAATGTTTTAATTCCTGAATCGGTTCTTTGATCATGCGCTGCAAGGATGCATTTAACACCTTCTTTAGAAGTTTCTGTTCTCTTGTTCCAAAATCTATTTTTCTTGATAAATATGAATAACTATCTTCCACGATCTCTGTACATTTTTCCTGCAAGGAGCGAATTGTTTCTTCCATTGGTGCCTGAAACAACCACTGCATCGTTTCTTCTTTTGCTTTGCTGATCATCGTATTGCTTTGTCTGCAAAGTTCTTTACGTTCTGACTGATTTGCTTTAGAAATCTCTTTGAGCGTGTCTAAATTGATCAGATTTACCTTTGAGTCATCTGAAAGTTTTGGATCAATATCTCTTGGTGTTGCAAGATCTAAAAATGTAACTTGTTTTTCTGGCGTATAATATTCTTGTTTTACAACCACATGTGGTGCTGATGTTGCAGATACTACAATATCACATTGTTTCATGATCTCATATCTTTGTTCGTAAGAAATGATCTCAATCTCTTGAAACTCTTTCTGAACATTTCCTGCATGTGCCAGTGTTCTGCTGCATAAATAAATTTTTCCTGCTTCATATTCCTGCAGATAACGGAGTGCAAGAACTGCAGTATCTCCGCTTCCGATCACCAAAACCGTTTTGTCTTTGATATCACATATTTTCTGTAATTCACAGATTCCTATATATCCAACAGATACTGGTTTCTCGCTTATTCTAAACGTTGTTTTTACCTTTTTTGCGCAAGTAATGGCATCTCTTACGACTTTATTTAGTTCTTTCTTGCTAAATCCCATGGTTCTTGAAAAATCCAATGCATCTTTTACCTGTCCAAGAATCTGATCTTCTCCTAGTACCATAGATTCTAATCCTGCGGTTACTTGAAACAGATAAGAAACTGCTTTATCTTCTTCGCAATGTCTGATATATTGCTCGATCTCTGCTTTATCGAACATGTCACAGTATATATTTTGTATTTTTTTGATCTGTTGTTCATCATCAAAAAAATAATAAATCTCACTGCGGTTACAGGTCGATAAGATCATCACCTGTTCAACCCCGATTTCCTCCGCTTTATGAAAAAATTCAAGCTTTTTCTGATCCGTAAATGAAATTTCATCACGAATGGTAAGATCTGCATTTTTATAATCAATTCCTAGAAATCCAAACTGCATAGAGCCTCTCCTGCAAGTTTACATGTTTTCTCAATATCTTCTTCTGTATGTGCGTTAGAAATAAACATTGTCTCAAACTGAGATGGTGCAATATAAATTCCGCGATCTAGTAAATATCCAAAATAATCTGCATACTGTTCTGTATTGGATGTCACAGCGCTTTCAAAATCTCTGACTTTCTGTTCTGTAAAGAATACACTCATTAAAGATCCAATCTGATTAACACAAATATGTCCATTCCCTGCTTCTCTTGCTGCATCAGCAAGTTTTCTTGTTTTTTGCTCTAGTCTTTCGTAAATCTGCGGATCATTTTTTAAGATATTTAATGTCTCAATTCCTGCCGTTGTTGCAACTGGGTTTCCTGACAGTGTTCCTGCCTGATAAACTGGTCCATCTGGGGAAATCATCTGCATGATTTCTCTTCTTCCGCCATATGCACCGATCGGCATTCCTCCGCCAACGATCTTTCCAAGTGTTGTGATATCTGGCTTGATATTATAATACTGCTGTGCTCCTCCTAGAGATAGCCTAAAACCTGTAATAACCTCGTCAAAGATCAATAATGATCCGTGATCTTTTGTGATCTCTCTTAAAAATTCGAGGAATCCTTCTTCTGGAAGTACTAATCCCATATTAGCTGCCACTGGTTCTACGATCACTGCTGCAATCTGATCTTTATTTTCTTCAAATAGTTTTTGTACAGAATCTTTGTCATTGTATTCTGCGACTAATGTATTCTTCGTATCATCTTTTGGAACCCCGGCACTATCTGGAACAGATGTTGTAAGTGCTCCCGATCCTGCTTTTACTAACAAACTGTCGGAATGTCCATGATAGCATCCGCGGAATTTAACGATCTTATCTCTCCCTGTAAACCCTCTGGCTGCACGGATCGCACTCATAACAGCTTCTGTTCCGGAACTTACCAGACGGCTTACTTCCATAGACGGAATCAATTCACTGATCAATTCTGCAAGAATCACTTCCTTCTCTGTTGGCGCTCCGAAAGTCAAACCGTTTTCACAAGATTCCATGACTTTTTTGATGACTTGAGGATGAGCATGTCCTAAGATTCCAGGTCCCCAGGAACATACATAATCGATATATTCATTTCCATCGGCATCCATAATACGATCACCTTTTGCAGATTCCATGAATCTTGGAGTACGATTTACCGCACGGAATGCACGAACTGGACTGTTTACTCCTCCTGGAATATGTACTTTTGCTCGTTCATATAATTCTTTTGATCTTGTATCTTTCATTTTATCTTTCCTCTTCTTTCAGCCATTTTGCAACATCAAGTGCATGATATGTAATGATCATCTTTGCACCAGCACGTTTTAATCCGACCATATTTTCCATAACGATCTTTTTCTCATCGATCCATCCATTTTTTGCCGCTGCTTTCACCATTGCATATTCTCCACTAACATTATACGCAACGATCGGCACATTGTATTTTAAGGATGCTTCTTTGATGATATCCATATAAGCAAGTGCTGGTTTTGCAATGATAAGATCTGCTCCTTCTTCTAAATCTTCCCCAATCTCACGCATTGCTTCCCTTCCATTTGCTGGATCCATCTGATATGTCTTACGATCACCAAATCCTGGTGCTGAATGAGCTGCATCACGAAATGGACCATAATATCCAGACGCAAATTTGGCACTGTAAGACATGATCGGTACATAGGTAAATCCTTCTTGATCTAATGCATTTCTGATTGCTTTGACACGAAGATCCATCATATCACTAGGTGCTATGATATCTGCCCCTGCTTTTGCATAACTTACAGAAGCTTTCGCAAGCAATGGCAGTGTCTCATCATTTAAAATAACTCCGTCTTTTACAAGACCGCAATGACCATGTGATGTATATTCACACAGGCATACATCTGCAATGATCAAAAGTTCCTCATATTGCTTCTTGATCTGACTGATTGCTTTTGGAACGATTCCATGTTCATCGTAAGCTCCACTTCCAACTTCATCTTTATGATCTGGGATTCCAAAGATTAAAATTGCTTTGATCCCGGATTCCTTGATACGATCAATCTCTTCTGGTAATCGATCAAGAGAGTACTGATAAATTCCTGGCATGGATTCAACAGGATGTTTGATATCTTCTCCTTCCGTCACAAAAATGGGATAGATCAGCTCATCAATCCTTACATGGTTTTCTCTTACCATATCTCTCATATAATTGCTTGTTCTTAATCTTCTTGTTCGTTCCATTTTCTATTTACCTTCTTTTTTACTGATATATTTTTGTATGACCTTATTGATCATATCTTCATCTAAATAATTAGTATCTTCCAGACCAATCTGTAATAGTTCCTGATAAAATGCTTTTCTTAACTCTTCTGTTTCAATGTATTCTTTTGCCATCGTTCGAAGAGTCCCTAATGTCTGGGCAATCTGACCTAGTTCGTTTGTAAGTACTGGTTTAATCTCTTTTTTTAAATACTGCGTGATCACAGGACTTTGTCCACCACTTGAAAATGCTGCGACGACTTCTCCTTCTTTAACATACGACGGAAAGATAAAACTACAATCTTCTTTCTGATCCACTGCATTGACTGGAATCTTTCTTTGTCTACAGGCCACACTGATCGCATGATTTATATCTTTATCATCAGTTGCCGCAACTACAAGATCTGCCTGTTCAAAATCTTCCTCCATAAACGATCGAAAGATCCGACAGATCTTAGGAATCTGCCGAATCTGACTGTTCATCTCTGGTGCGATCACGGTTACATCTGCTTCGAAATCCTTTAAGACTTGAATCTTTCGAAGTGCGACATTCCCACCACCGATCACAAGACATTTTTTATATTTTAGTTGTACAAACATTGGAAAATATGCCATTGTCTCTACCTTAGATATTCTTTTGCGATTTCTTTGATACCATCTGGATGTTTTAAATTCCACTGTGCATAATCAAGTCCTTCGCTCTCTACTGCCTTTCCAAGTTTTACTAAAAATTCTGGAATTTCGCTTTCAAAGATAACTCCAACTTCTTCTCCCATCACTTCTTTTCCCTGGACATCTGATCCATTGATATGAAGTACAAATGCTGGATGTGCTACTTTATCGATCACTTTCATGCTTCCGTGGAATCCAATCTCTCCGATCTGATGTGTTCCACAAGAAGACATACATCCTGAAATGTGAATCTTAGGAAGAGAACCATCTTTTAATCCTGCTTCTCTTTCTGCTTCGATCACTTTATGTAACAATCCTTGAGAATCTCTTAATCCAACCTGACAGATAGTTGCTCCGATACAAGAAACAGATGTCTCAAACAACGTTTCTGCACCATCATCTGTCGCATCTAAAACTTTCTTTGCCTCGTCTCCTGTCAGATTGATGATATACATTGTCTCATCTGGTGAAATTCTTGCTTCCACTTCATCCATATCTTTGATCACATCATAGATTTCTCCTAATTTCTCAGGTTTTGGACAGCCTCCAAATGGATGGTAAGCAACTGCATATAAACCTTCCTGTTTCTGTTTGATCACTCGTTTCCCTTCTGCTGTACTTCCATCTCCTTGTTTTTTCACTTTGACTGGTTCTACATGAAGATCTAAGTTTTCTCCGGATGCAAAAACTTCGGAAAGTTTTTTCTGATATGCCTTAATATATCCTTCTTCTCCTAGAGTTTCCTGCATATAACGTGTTCTGGCTCTTCCACGCTGCTTATAATTTCCGTGTGCAATAAATGTTTCTCTCATGGCACAGATATAATATAAAATCTTCTCAGGTTCTACATTCTCAGCGACTTTTAATCCAAATCTTGCATTATTTCCAAGTCCACCAGCACTGTATACATCAAAGTTTCCATCTTCTCTTGCCACAAATCCAAGATCACGGAATGTTGCATGTGTCTCATTTGCAGGACTATTTGAAAATCCAACTTTTAATTTTCTTGGCATGACTTCTTTTTTGATAAAAGTCATTAAATATTCTCCTGCTGCTTCTGCATAAGGAAGTACATCAAAGTATTCTCCAACTTCTACACCAGATAATGGAGATACCATCACATTACGTGGAAAATCTCCTCCACCACCCATTGTGACGATGCCATGATCTAATCCACCTTCCATGATTCCATAGATTGCTTCTGGTTTTAAATTGTGAAGCTGAATTGTCTGACATGTTGTTAAATGGACTCTATCTACGTTGTATTTTTCAATGCTGTCTGCGATAAACTTTAATTTATCCTTTGTTAAATGTCCCCCTGCCATACGAAGGCGGATCATACTTGCTTTTCCATCTTTCTGTGCATAACTTCCATAACCACCAGAAAATCCTTTGTAATCTGCTTTACTTAATTCTCCTGCATAAAACTGGTCTGTCTTTTCCTTAAATGCTGGCAGGTCTTTTTTCCATTCCTGTGGATTGATTGTTTCCATATGTAAAATTCCTTTCTGAATGTTCTATCTTATGTTCTTATATCAACATATTTGTTTTATCATACCACATTTACATAGTTCTTTGAATGATTTCTTTCTTTTTCTACTACAAATGCTTCGATCGCCTCTGCAAGATTTTTGTGTCCCACTTCATTCATGTGTTCCATGTCAGCCTTGCTTGGTGTTGCAACATCACTTGCTGCTAAGAAATCACATCCGTATTTCCATGCGATCTTTAGGTATGTCTGTTTTAAATCCTTTGATACTTTCACAGAATGTTTGTCAAACTCAGGATCAAATCCTGGTTTCCAAACATCTTCTCCAAGTTCGATCGGAGATACTAATAAAATATCGATCGTAGGATCTTGTTTCTTAATCTGCTGGATCAGTTTCTCAATTCCTTTTCCAATGCGTTCTGCACTGGCATGGTTGTATGTCTTACAATCATTTGTCCCAAGCATCAAGATGACCTAATCAAGTGGTGCATGGGTTTCTAATAACATTGGTAAGACTTTGGAACCATTTCTTCCATCTCTTGTTGTATTATCAAAGACACTCGTTCTTCCGCATAGTCCTTCTTCAATAATACGATATCCTTTCTCATAAAGCTTATTCGCTAGAATTCCTGTCCATCTTGTTTCTCTGTCATATCTTCTATTTGTACTGGGGATCAATCCATAGGTGTTGGAATCTCCGAAGCATAAAATTTTTCTCATCTATCTTCACCTTCTTTGTTATATTTCATATAATTTCAATAGGATAATATGATTATAAAGAATGCGTGCCATTATGTCAATAGTTTCATAACAGAAAAACACCCTATACGGTATTGAAATATCCTATAGCGCATTATAAGTTACGATTCCTGTAATGATTCCAGAGATTAAAATACCAATTTCCGTTGTTGCAAGTTTTCCTATTTTGTTGTATAAAAAAAGAACAGGACAAAAAAATATATCATTTCTTGTCCTGTTCTTTTCTATATAATGTTATTAATATTGAGATAACTATTTTCTTTCTCCAAATAAGAAGCTTACGATCACACTTAAGATAATTGTAATGATCATATCTGGAAGTGTATTTCCAAGGATCGTATCAACACCCATCAGCCAACGATATGCGATAAATCCTACCACCCATACAAGCATATTCTGAATACATACAGATTTTCTTGAAAAATCTTGATGTAAGATAAAGAAGTCTGCGATCTGTACAGCGATCATTGGTGCAAACACAGAGCCTATCAGATATAAGAAATCTGTGATATCATCCATTGGATAAACAATGGCTCCGATTGTTCCAATGACAGTTGCTGCGATCGCAATCCATTTTCCATTGATATTCTTTGATAAGGATTCACTAGAAATTCCTGCTGACCATGCATCTAGAAATGTTGTTGTAACTGTTGAAAACACGATGATCAGTAATCCTGCGATTCCAAGTCCAGCTTTCACCATGATCTGTGCGATATCGGATTCTCCTGTAAAAATAGAGATTCCCATACCGATCACATACATCCAGCAACTGACTAATCCATAAACGATCACGCTTGCCCATGTTGCTTTCGTTGGCTCTTTTGCTTCTCTTGTGTAGTCACTGATCAGTGGCAGCCATGATAATGGCATGGCTACGGCAAGTTCTACAGCTGCTCCGAAAGTTAATCCATCATTTGCAACTGTATTTAATGATCCGTGTCCAAAAATGATATAGCTTAATACTAATGTTAAGATAAATAAAGCTGCCATCGCAACTGTATTGATCTTTCCTAAACTTTCAATTCCAACTAAGATCCAGATAATGATCAGTCCACCGATCACAACTGGCCATACCCAGTTTGCGACATTGAAGATTCCTGCTGCAGCTAATGATCCATCATAGATCATGATCGCAGTCCATCCAACTAACTGTAGGATATTTAAAACCGCAAATAATAAAGCTCCTGTTGATCCAAAGCTCATTTTTACTGTTTCCATCGCACTTTTTCTTGTCTTTCCACCGATAAATCCGGCAAAAAACATCATTCCACATCCAATGATATGTCCGATGATGATCGCTAATAATCCCTTAGTAAATCCTAAAGGTGCGAAACTTGTACCTGTTAAAATCTCCGCTAATGAAACTCCGGCTCCAAACCAGATCAGTCCGTTTTCAAAAATTGATGTTTTTCTATTTCCCATTTATTTATGCCTCTTCTTTCCATTCATCTTTTAAGTCAAATGCATGATTCATAGGTCCGCTTCCGGCTCCTAGATCTAGCATATCTGCCAATGCTCTTGAAATATAGTCTTTTGCACGCTGTACAGAAGTCTTAAGTTCAAAACCTTTGGCGAGATTTGCTGCGATAGCACTTGAAAGAGTGCATCCTGTTCCATGTGTATTGGGGTTATTGATTCTTTTTCCTTTAAACCAGGAAACTTCTTCTTTTGTATATAGAAGGTCATTTGCATCGTTAATATTATGACCACCTTTTAATAACACTGCGCATCCAAGATCTTCATAGATCGCTTTTGCAGCCGCTACCATGTCTTCCTCTGTGTGAATCTCCATTCCGCAAAGAATCTCAGCTTCTGGAATATTCGGTGTAATTACCGTTGCAATCGGTAATAATTCTTTCTTTAATGTATCTACGGCATCTTCTTCTAATAATCGTGATCCGCTTGTTGCTACCATCACCGGATCAACAACGATATTTTCCGCTTTATAATGCTGTAATCTTTCTGCGATCGTTTTGATCAGTCCGCTTGAGGAAACCATCCCGATCTTGACTGCATCGGGTCTGATGTCTTCAAAAACTGCGTCGATCTGTTTCTTTAAGAATTCTGGATCTGCTTCTAATATTCCTGTTACGCCGGTTGTATTCTGGGCTGTCAGTGCTGTGATCGCACTCATTGCAAATACACCATTCATTGTCATGGTCTTTAAGTCAGCCTGAACTCCAGCGCCTCCACTGGAATCACTTCCAGCGATTGATAATGCTGTTCTCATAAGTATCTCTCCTTTTCTCTCTTATGCAT
>SAMEA3387455__coassemble_1934_pt1 | contig 13453 bp, 14 predicted proteins | sample SAMEA3387455__metabat2_low_PE_004 | metagenome-assembled genome bin SAMEA3387455 (sample SAMEA3387455) | Felis catus | biome: Faeces | place: United Kingdom | collected 2012
TTCACACATTTCTTCACTGTATAATAGTAGATTGTTCCTTCTGGATCCTGATCGCTGATCATTTTACAGAACTTTTTTGCATCTTTCTGCGAATAACCCCTGTCCACGTTTTTTCCTGCCTGATAAACGGTATTTTGCTTATTCACTCCATGTCCACATGCCCAGATGTATGCCTGACACAATGATAGATCTTTTGTATTCTTGCCGCTTGACCTGAAATACCAGTTTAATGCCTTTGTGATTCCCTTTTTTTCATAAGTTGCTGCATTAATCGTCTTGTATTTTAAGGTATCTCCAGAACACATGGTCTTTCCTGAGTTTAAGCAAAACACTCTGTGTCCGTCAGCTGTCATACTCCACAGACCTTCTGATGCAGGACGATCGATTTCTGAAATCTTATTACTTGATAATGCCTGGCTCATCACCAGTTTGGCTTCTCCTGTGAAAGCCTTGACGTCTCTATTCTTCAGGAACAGTGATTCTCCTGAACCACTCAGATACATTGTCATGATCATCAGGAGGGTAAGAATACTTACCGATATCTTTTTACAGATCGTCTTCATTTGTTTCAAACTTTCTTCCTCCTTTTTACTTGTAACGGTTTATGAAATATCCTGGCTGTCCTTCCTTGTCGATCCTTCCATACTCAGAATCTACGTGGTCTCTCGAAAATCCAGTACCATTCTGTCCTTCTAGTTCGATCGATCCATTGAACATGCCATCATCATGGATGATGTTATGCGTGTCAAAGGAACCATCCGTTTTCTTCCAGACAGCATACAGTTCATAGGTCTTTCCCGCATCGCACAGGGTGTTGACCGTCTGTCCATCCGTGTATTTTGGTTTTACTGCATCTGGATTTTCACTCCATCCCATAAAGGTATAACCCGGACGTTCAAACGTGTTTGCCGGCAGCTTATCATCCTGACCATATTTAAGATCTGCAGTTTTTTTGCCACCGGATGCACCATTGCCATCAAAACTTACTTCATAGGAACTCTTGGACCAGATGGCATAAAGTGTCATTCCATCAATATCTGTCCATGTGATCGTCTGTCCAGGAGAATACTGTGCTGTTGTTGCATATTTATCTGTGCTCCACCCAACAAACGAATAACCTTTTTTCTTATATCCGTTTGTTGCAAAGGTGTAATTTAAATCATAAGTTGCTGTTCCATCAGAAACCCATCCTGAATCCTCACCGTTTCCATCATAATAGATGTTATAGCTGTTTGCAGTCCATTGGGCGATCTCTGTATAGTTATTACATACCAGCCACCCAGTGTTTGACATCCAGCCCGTTTCCTGATCCAGCCATCCATCCAATGTGTAACCTCTTCTGGATACCGTTGGAAATGAGAAATTATCTCCATCTGTAAAATTCCAGGTTACATCTGCACCGGTTCCTCCATTTCCATTGTAATAAATGCTTCGACTTGGTTTTTCCAGATTTAGATTGATCGAACACCAGTCATAAGTTTTCCATCCATCTCTGTCAGTGGAAGCCACTCCGACCAATCCAGTACTGACATGAATATTTACTGATTTCCAATGTTCTTGAGTATCATGATAGGAATTTTCCCAAAATCCATCATTTCCTCCGCAATAAAGCGTTATATCCTTGCTCGGATCTGAAAATACTGGTTTATCCACCGTTACCCATTCCCAGGATCGATGCTGTTCATGGGCCGGTAACAGATACCAGACTTTGATCGTTAAAAGTGTATAGTTGTTGTTACTGTTCTTCTCTGAATATATCGTCTGTTTATTCACTGTAAGCTTATAATCTCCACCTCCACCGGAATACGTCGTTACCGTATATGGATGTTTGGAATTATTAAATGTTCCACCGCTGACATTTTTATTTTTCTCATAGTCATCGCTATGAATATACATTGTCAGACTATCACTTTTCCCATTTGGTCCACTCATATTTACCGTTAAATGTCCATCCACAAAATGTTTATTTCCACCAGTATCATACGTTCCATATGCATGTGCATTTTTCATCTGATGCCATGTCAAAACAGAAACAAAGGTCGTTACTACTAATGCAGCAACGATCTTCCATCTCATATTTTTCTTTTCTTTTTTCATCATCTTCCTCCTTTCTCTTCATTTTTGATCTATCTTCATCTTCCTTGTTCTCTTTTTCGTAACCATACCCCTCCTGTCAGTATCAGCAGGAATATTCCTGCATATCTTATCCATTTTTCTTCCTCTATCGTTTTTCTGGAAGAATCACTTTGCTGTGTCCTTTCCTGTTTCTTTATCTTTTGTCCATGATCCCTCTCGCAGTACACAAGATATCGATACTTTCCATGCCCCCGGTATGGATGACATGTTAAAAGTGTTATCATGTCTTTCCCTTTTTGGATTAGGATCTTATCCGTATCATATGGATCGATCACTTTGATCTTTGTCACTTTGTATCTTAATCTCTCCCATGGATTCCGGATGATCACCAGATCACCTATTTTCAATTCTTCGATATCCCGAAAATACAGAATCCCCTGATACCCACGATGGGCTGCGATCACACAGTTACTATCCCGCTTACCTAAAGGAAGCGAAGTCTGTCCCATGATCGTTGCTCCTTTTCTCATATTTTCCATCGTGGCCCCAAGGTATAGCGGAAGTTTCTGTTTCATCTTTGGGATTTTTATATATCCGAACGTATCCTGTTCTTTTCGCAGGACGATCGGCGGAGCCTGATAACTCCAGACGTCTTTCAGATCTTTCTGCCCGTCTTCCCTGATCTTTTCGTTATATCGAAGTGCTTTCTGGTACAAAGAGTCATCGTTTTTTCTTCTTCCCGTATTTTTCTCCAGTTCCTGTGCGATCTGATCGGATTGTTTCTGTTTGATAAAAGAAATGATCTCCGGATAAAGAAGTAAACCAACGCTTGTGACCAAGAACAGCCATCCAACGATCGTGATCAGTCTGTGCTTCATCTCTTTCTCCTTCCTTTGATCTTTACATATACCTTTCTTGATATGATCAGTGCAAATACGATCAACAAACCGATCAAGATCGCCCTCCTGTAGACTTCCATCCACTGGGAATGATGCGGTCTTTCTTTCGTCAGTTCTTCTTTTTCGTGATACTCCGTACGGATTCCACGTACCAGCAAACGATGATCGTTCACCCCATACGGGGTGCATGTCAGTAATGTTACATAATCTTTTCCATCAATGATCTGTAGTTTCCTTGTATTTTCTGGTCTGATCACGTTGATCTGATCAACACGATAGGCGAGTTTTTTATCTAATACATGGATAAAAAAAAGATCACCTTTTTTCATCTCTGTCAGATCAGTGAATAGTTTGGCTGAGCTGAGTCCTGTATGTCCAGTTAATACACTATGTGTACTTTTCCCTCCGATTGGAAATGATGATGCGGCCAAATGTCCGATCCCCCGTTCCAATACTTCTGTACTCGTTCCATGATAAATAGGAAGATTAACAGAAATACAAGGGATTTCTAAATACCCCATAATTCCTGAATGATCAAGATTTAGGATATTATTGTAAATCATTGTTTCCCCATCACTTTTTTTCGCCTTGAACGGGTCAGTTAATTGCACTGCTGATTTTGTTAAATCTTCATTATATTCTTTTGCTTCTTGAAAAGCTTTATCTTTTTGTTTCTGATCGTAAGTTTTGGACTGTTTTTTGTAAGACTCGATCGTCGATCCCGCACTTTTTTCAAACATATAGTTGCTGATGAACGGATACGACAGCAGAGCAAATCCAAGCAGTACGATCAGGATTGGAATTATTTTTTGTCTCATAGTTTTAGATCACCCTGCCAGTTTCCTGACAGGGTTTATAAATTTTACTGAACTTCTTTTTTACGTTTCTGGTTCTTCTTAATGATGATAAATCCGCATCCTGCGATCACAACTCCTGCGATGATCAGTGCATAGCTTCCAGCTCCACCTGTCATTGGCAGCAAAAATTGTTTCTGGTTTGTTACTTCCATGTTGATGTAGGCATTATCAGATTCTCCCTGTTTTGTCATGGTTGCCTTGGTATCATCCACTGTTGCACTTGCAGCAATCGTCTGGACGGTCACGTTGTTATTTAATGCAGTTCCATTTGCTACACCATCATTTGCTGTGGAATCTGTATCGGCTTTACTCTGGATTCCTGTGATATTGGCGATCGTAGGTGTGATGTTTGCTTTTGTTTCTGTGACCTTTACCGTAATATCTTTCTTTAACAGAGAGTATCCTGCATCGGAATGTGTTTCTGTGAATGCATACTCATCTGCTTCAATTCCGTTGATCACAAGTTTTCCTGCGGAAGATGGAGAAAACTGTGTCGCATCTGCTTCTGTTGCGGATTTTCCTGTTACTTGGTAAACGCCATTGCTTCCTGTTGCTACCAGATAATAATTATCTGTTTTGTTCTTTACAACGAATCTTACTTTTGTCGCATCACCTTTATCGTCAGAGAATTTCTTTGTCAGATCATATCCATAAGAATATACGATACATTTATCTTTTAAGATGTCATAATAATTTGTGCTTGTTCTCTTCCATGTCAGGGATACATCGTTTGGATTTCCCTTGTCACCTAAGACAACGGTATCATCTTTATTTACTTTTGCTGTGTAATATACAACGATATATTTGTCAGAATATTTCTTATTCAGTTCACTAAGTCCTGCTTTTGTCATCTCAATCTTCATTGTGGAGGCATCCCCGGATTTTCCATAAGTTGCAGTAAACTTCGGATCCGTATCAGAACTCTTCCATACAGCAATCGCACCACTCTTATCCACGTTGTTAATGTTTGTGGAATCTGCAGCATCCTTGTTCTCATAGATCGCAATGACCGCATCTTTGGAATAAGTCATTCCTTTTGCCATCGTATCGTCAAATGTATAAGTTGACAGATAGGTTGTTGATGATGTGATATGTGGCAGTTTGGAAATGAACTGATAATCCAGTCTTTCTGCTTTAGAGACTGTCACGGTACTTTGGTATTTATATTCATTTCTTGCAGATGTAAAATCAGCCAGCTTGTCTGCATTTCCTGTCACGACATTTTCCTGATCGGGATTGTTTCTCACTCTCTTATCAAGTGTTGGATATCCTGTCTCATTCTTTGGGTAGCAGACAACATCATAAAACCAGTCATCTCCATTAGAGTCTGTGGATGGTAACTGCACAAACCATGGATTTGTTGTATAAGTCACATCTTCCGGTACTTTCGTCTCAACGATCAGATAAAGTCCTAATGGAAGTTTGTCTTTGCTTGTAACACCAGAAGCATTTGTTTCTGCCATGGCTGTCCCGCTTTTTCCCATATAATCTTCTAGCTTGTCTTTTGTTGCTGTATTATCCTCTAAAGCGTGAGCCAGCTTATCATTAATCTTCTGACTGGTAAAGTATATCTTGTTTCCCTCTGTTTTTGCTGCATCAGATGGTGCAAGACCGATGATCTTCTGTAAGGCACTTGGCAGTTCATAGATCATCTGGACTTTTCCGTTTTCACTTTGCTGCTCCACATCCCCGACACGAAGATAACTAAACTCAACGCCTTTGATGGCATATTTCTTTAAAGCCTGCTCTGCATTTGTATCCTGTTTTCCTGTAGATGTGAACTGATCTAAATTGACTCCTGCCTGTTTTGCAGCTGTCATGTCGTATTTGTGGATCGTTAATGATCCTGTTTTACTTGTATCAATCACATCTGATGATGCAGCCTTAACATTAACGATCGGTGCAAGTATCATTACTGCAGTTAAAGCAGCAACGGTTGCTTTTTTGATTATATTTTTAATTCTCATATGTATTTTCCCTTCTATAAGTTATTTTTCTTTTTATTCTATTAGTAGAATTAAATTTTTGGTGGTCCCCTTTTTTTCATACATCTTCTCCTTTAAAAGCATTAAAAAGTACTATTTTTAGCATTTTATTATTATAATATCACAATAATTCGATTAATTGTATAATTTCGTACTTTTATAAATAAACTTTACTATATAAATGTAAAAAAAAAGATCGAAGTTTTATACTTCGATCTATCATATATATTTTTTATTCTATTAGTTTTAAAAAGTGTTGAAATACCGGTGAATCTTTACTCAAAAATCCCCAAAGAATCATTCCATATACCATTGTTGCTTTTTTTCTTTTACGACTGACTGTCGATCTTGATATGTCGTGTGTTATGTCTGTTTCATTTAACAGATTAGCGATCTGTTCATCTGTCATAACATCCTTTCCAAAATATGTATAATACAACAAATAGTAATAGACCTCACCATCATTAGGATAAGCTTTCAGATTATTTAATGCCGTTACAATTTCTTTTAACAGCATCTCATTCATTTGAATTTCAGATAGCTCCTGTGCAAGTTTAGAAGATGGAACATTATCAAATGAGGTTCTTTTGTCATATTGTTGTTTTCGAAGATTAGCGTGAAAATTCATCATACGATACTGTTGCAATAATAAAACTGTATCATGATATGCTTCATCATTAATTATTTGTTCTTTTCTCCCCATAAATAAATATTCTACCTCCTTTAAAATCTATCCTATTATAACAAAATAGTGCTATTTTTTCAATATTTAGTAATTTAAATTGCATTTTTAGTACTTTTTACAACGAAAATATATATTATGCAATAATAGACCGGAGAAAAATCCCCGATCTATCATTGTATAATAACATTCTAAAGCTATTTTTATTCTGTTTTAGAAAGTAGCTCGTCAATTTCAGCAATACGTTCTAATAGTCTTTCTTTTTCCTGTTGTAATTGCTTTTTATTGACTTTGTTTTCAATTAGATGAATCTCATATCGTTCATCTGGATTCTGCATATATTTATCATATATGTTTTTATTTACATTTCGTAAAATAATTTTTGAGTTTTCTGGTACTATACTAATCCAATTATTACGGCTTCCACCGCTTTCCGCCTTTCCTTTCACATACGCTACATCTTCTCCAGGATAACCTCCAGAATCTCTTCCTGTTGCATGTGAAAGAACTTTTCCAAGTAATACAACATCTGCAGTATGTTCATTTACTTCTTCTTTTGTGATCACCTCTACTGAAACTGTTTCATTTGCTTCAATATCTGAATATCCAAACACATCTCTCATAATTTTTCTTGCAACATCGAGGTTTTCCTCGTTGATGATCCAGCATTTTCCATTCCATCTTGCTTCTCCGATTCCTTTGATTTTTTGAACAAATTCTTTGTTATATGGTGTATAAATTTCCACTTTTCCATTGTTATTATGTATTCTCATTATTCTCCTCCTTCGCTTTTATGCCAGACATAAAGATACTTCAGGTAATATATAGTCTGGATTCCGCCTTTCTCCAAATGTTAAATTGATAGATCCGATGTAATGATAACGAATATTCTTTTGACAAAGCATATCTACAAATATATCAGTTAGTGTACGATCATCCAGACGATTATCATCAAAGAATCTGTCTCTTATTTGTTCTACACATACTTTTGCGAGAAATAAATCATCATCATTAATTAAGAATACCGCTGGTTCAACTCCATTTTCTTCTTCTGGTTCAAGGTCATAGATTTGATCAAAGTCCAATACTAAAAAACTCCATTTCATAATTTACTCCTTTCCTAGATCCAATTGCATCTGCCCGACACTTTCCCACGTTTGTGTTGGAATATTGCAATGTTCTAATGCTTCCTGATACGTAACACCATTGTTTGTAATCTTCATGCCCCATTCATACATTTTTCGATGTGTAATATTCGGTGAAACTGTAAGACGTTGCAGATGATTCGGTTCCGATTCCTTATGGCATCCAAATCCACATAAAACACAACCAGTCCGCTGTTCACCTGTTGTCTGATATTTTCCATGCTGATCCCTTATAACATCACCATACACACTGCAGATAGGAATATTATGCTGCTGTTGATACTGTAATATATCATCACGTAGCCAGAAGCCAAGAGGTTGGCTTTTAGGCGTATTTCCATCATATACGTTACATCCTGTGTGATTGTATAGATTCTCACGTTTAAACGATTCATCTTGCGTAATCCCTATAAATGGGTATCTGTCTGTTTTCTTCTGATACCGTTTGAAGGGTTCTTTTTTTAAACGATCACAACATTTTTCGGAAATATCTTCCTTAATCGTATCGGTATTTACAAGATATTGCCATTTTTTTGCCAACATACCAAATTTTCCTCGTTCATCACCGTTAAGTAGATAATTACGATAACGATTGCTTAAATTTCCATGCCGTAGCTTTCTTATCTTGGCTGCATTTTCCTTGCTTATGATTGGAAATCCTTCTTCTTCACAGACTTTTTTGAAATTCCATCCTTGCGGTCTAATGATTTCTAATTTGATCTGTAAATTTCTAAATTTTTTCTGAAGCCAAGAGGTATATTCTTTCACAAATTCTCTTATTTCTGGGAACTCTGTTCCTGTATCCGAATATACAAGATAAATAGGTTCAGATAATTGATATCTCAAATATGCTTCGCATACAATATGTGAAAGAATCGTTGAATCCAATCCTCCGGAGAACGCTACATATACGTTTCCATTCCAGTAGTCGTACCATTCTTTAATACGATATAAAGAGAAAGATCTCTTAAGCTTATACGGCATATATTTCATACATTTGAAATTATCCTTCGGAAATTTCAGATCATTTTCTAATAAATACATTTCAATTCCTTTCCAGCTAATAAATTAAGCGGACTATCTGCCCGCCTAATTTATCATCTTTACTTTATATGACTCATTAAAGAAATGCTGCAACAACATCTTCAATATGATTCATATTTAAATCCATTTGGTTTCCATAATCAAAAATATCTTTTCTACTCAACCATTTTGGTTTGGCATTCTCTTGGAATTGATCCCATAGAAAAAGCATACATGTGATATGAGTTTCTTGGTCACATCCCCATAAATCTTTCACATTTTTATGGCCATTACCAAAATAATATCTGCAATCAGCACGCATACGATCTAAAAGAGCATACTGATAAGATGATTCCTGATCTTTCATCCATCCAATTTCCGTTAAAATATCCATATTCCCTGTTCCTCTTATTCTGCAATCTCTATTTTCTTACTATCTGCAGAATAGCGATACACTGAATTACTTAAAAATTCGTTTTTTGCAACAACTTCTTTATTCTGACTAAAAATCAGATCTTTTAGAAATTGTGTGTTATTAGAAGATTCATCATGCATGATACATTCATAAATACTTGATGGCATGATAAAAAAATTACCATTCAATTTTTGAGACAGGTCTTCCAAAATATCCTCATACAAAAGTCCGACAGGTCCATAAAAATTTTCTTTTGCAAGCATCAAATATCCTAAGTTACAATTCTCAGATTTTCCGAAGCACATTTCAAAAACTTCCTCTGGTATTTCTATTTTTGAAAGTTCCTTTTTTAGAAATTCATAATAGTCTGCACACCTAATATCACAGATTCGTCTTGTGTTTTCTTTTGCCAATTTATAAAGCTCTTCTTCGCTAAGATTCATAACTTCACACATTGCATTATTTATAAATGTTTGCATTCCTTCACATGGCAAATATTTATAAATAATAGATAAATCCAAAAACTCTCTGTGAGGAATAGTTTTAAGAAATTCTTTGTTTTTTTCTGTGTTGATCAGTAAAAATATAATTTGATCTTTCATAATCTCCTCTTTAATACAAGTAAATTGTTTTGTTAAATTCTCTTGTACTTTTAGTGCAGAATCAACCAAATCATGAATATTAACGAGCAAGTCTTGATAATCTTCTTTTCCTCTTGTGCAATATTCATCATAAATACCTTTAATATTCAGAGATGATCCATTACCATTGATACATACATCAATACTATCAATCTCTTCATTTAGAAGGTATCGTTTTCTACATATCACACTCGCATCTAGATATTTTTCCTTAACATAATCCCTAATATCATTGTTTATCTGTTCCTTAAATGTCTCGTAACTCATATTCATTTTGTTACTCCTTTCCTTGTTTGGGTATAAAAAAACAGACCGCCTGTGCGATCTGCCCTATATACCATATATTAAAAGTTCCGTAAAAAAAATATTAATCCACAAAAAAGTCTCGTAATTGAGAATCCAATTGTAAATTAATACAATAAAATTATAACAAAATCTTAATTTTTTTTCAATAAAAAAGAACAGAAAAACAACTCCTGTTCTTTTTAAGTGTACAGAATTTACTATTACAAAAAATAGCCCTATATACAACTGCGAACTTATATAATTGTTTATTTTTTCTTGCCTAAGATGTCAACAATCTCTGCCTTACTATTTCCGTACTCTCTTGATACAGATTCGATTAGTGAGCAAATATAAAATAGATCATTTTTGTTTACCATAATTTATCTGCTCTCGAAAAAATTCATCTGCAACAGGACCAATTCCGTATAAAAAAGTATTAATTCACAAAATAATATCGCTTTCACGAACCCAATTGTAAATTAATACCTATATAATATAGCATTTTGTAGCTGTATAATTAATTATAATGCTTTCAAATAGTGTATACATTTTTCCAAAATCTGCGGATTAAACTGTCCGCAATCTCCTTGGATTAACATATTTAATGCTTGATTTTTTGTGTAAGCTGGTTTATAGCATCTTTCACTGGTTAAAGCTTCATAAACATCCGCAATTGATGTGATCTGCACCCAGTCTGGAATATCATCACCTTTTAAACCATCCGGATATCCTTTTCCATCCACTCGTTCATGGTGATGTCTGCATATTTCCATCGCATAATACTGCATTTTAGGATCAATATTGGCATTTTTAATTAGATTATATCCATATATTGTGTGTTTTTTCATGATTTCAAATTCTGGCTTTGTCAGTTTTCCTGGCTTGTTTAATATTTTGGAGGGAATATAGATTTTTCCGATATCGTGATGTTTTGCAGCCTCAACAATGATCGGAATATCAGCTTCTTTAATATCGAGTTTTGTGTATTTGATTAATTTCGCAACTAAGGTTGATGTTACTAATTCATGTTGACTATTCTTCATATTTCCTCCTACATAAATTTTTGTAAAAAAAAATATTAATTTACGCAAAGTCTCCTAGACAGTACCTATTGTAAATTAATACTTCTTTATTATACTGTTTTTCGTCTTTTTTTCAATCAAAAAGACTGTTTTTTCTTGTATACATTAAGAAAGAGACCAAATAAGGTCCCTTTCTTAAAATTATACAGATATTCTAAAATCAAACAATATTATGCTGATAAATCAGACATTTCCATATCTCCGTTTTCTTGCTGTTCCTGAGCTAGATAACGCATAAAAAGAAAATTTGAAATCTTTTCTGCCTCAGCACATGCCTGGAAAAAGGTATTTGCATCGTCTTTTAAAACTCTAATCCATGATCCTATATAATTTGTATGATCATTAAAAATCTCTTCTTCCATATCCACGCCGAGATCAGCCATGATAAATGTCGATGCAATCTCAGCATTTAATTCTTCGATTGCATATTCTTCTGATCCAAATTTATTTAGTATCTTTCGATTTAAGCGATTTGGATGCCCTGTGGAATGCCCCATTTCATGTGTTAATGTTGCTAGAAATGATTCATTTGATTTAAAGTACTTACGATAAGGCAAACAAATCATATCCTTTTTAGGTGAATAAAATGCTTCATCTCGTTCTCCTTCATCAATAACACATAAAGATGAACGGATCATAATATCTGCAATTCGCAGTGTTTCATCTTCTGTTACTTCTGGAACATCTTCAAATGGTTCAATCCCTTCTATCTGTTCTGCATTGAACACGACAAAATAACGTACATATGGATGTTCCAATTCAACTTCATTTTCTTCAATTTCTCCAAGATCATTTTTTTCTTTTACGATCTTTGTAAAAATCCATTTTTCAAGAAGTATTCCTTTTGCATCCTTTTTAATGTGATATTTTGCTTTCTTTGCCTGCTTAAATGTCATCCATCTTGGATCTTTATATCCATAATAGGTTGCAGCAAACATCAGCCTAAATCGGTTTCCGCCACGATAATAAGTACCACTTAATGGATTAAATGGATGAAATGCTGCGACATTCCATTGCTTTTTGGTAAAAATATATCCATTTTCCAGATTTTCAATAATACGATCTACCAGTTCTTTACGACTTTCTTTAATAATTTCATTTGCTTTCATGCTATATCCTCCTTAATCGAATCAATTTATCTTAAATCGTTGTCTATAAATCCTTGATTTCTTTCAACCTCTTTTACCTGTTCTGCTGTTAACCCAAAAATGTTGATCAGAACATAGCTTGCTTCAAGCATAGCTCCTCTGTTTGTTTCATCATTTGGATTTTCTTCATATATTAGAACATGCTTGGCATAACGTCTTTGATAATTGATTCTTTCTATCTTCCAAGTGCTTAAAATATTACTCATTTTTCTTTCCTCCGTTATTCCTGTAAATAAAAAAGACAGTCCGCTTCTGCGTTCTGCCTAATACCCATTTTTTCACAGTTCTCACTGCTCTAAATCGTTCCTTTTAATTTTTCTTCCATGATTTCTCTGGAAATAAGATAGCATCCAATCCCACAATCGGGCATGATTTCTTCATCCATTCTGCCTCGATCTGGATCTAACTCATCTAAAAATACTCCTTTGATGCAGCTATGCCCTATTTCCCGTTCCTGTTTTGCTCTGCGGACAAAAATATCCGGAAAATCTTTTCGGATCTTATTCCAATAACCCATTCCTCCTTTCACACAACCAATACAATTATTGTTTTGATAGCCCAAATCATACATTTTAGGTCGTTTTAAACCTAACTGTTTCGCCAAAGCATGACAATCGCTCTTTGAGAAAAAATGATCGATCAATGGAAACTCGTGTTCATAATCGGACATTGATTTTTTGATCCGTTCAGCTCGATTATACTCATCCATATCGAATCCCCAGACATAGATATGATGTCCAGGGTGTTCTTTTTCCCATTTCTTTCGCACGTTCTTTTTCATTTCCGTTGTGCAGGCTGCTCCATAGATTGTATTGATACATCTTTTCTTTTCAATAACCTCATCTACAGAATAATAGCGATCTGATTGCAATACTGTAATCTTTCTTCCAAGTAATTTCTCACAATCATGCAAAAAGCGAAGACTGTCTGGATGCTGATTACTCACATGTGTATATATGATTTCATCCACATCCTTTGCTAAATAACACGCTACAAAACTTGATATTCCTGTACTAAACCAACAAACTTTCATACCAGCCACAAGCCAAATCCTGTGCTTATGGCAATCATTAAAAGCTTCCCATGCTACTCTCTATGATTTCACGCTACTACTAATGATTTTATGTCAAATTATTCACTTTTTTGACAACCCGATCTTATCGGGATTAGGCATTACTCCTTTCTCTTAAATACATTGCTTGACTCCTTCCTTGA
>SAMEA3387455__coassemble_1954_pt1 | contig 13045 bp, 9 predicted proteins | sample SAMEA3387455__metabat2_low_PE_004 | metagenome-assembled genome bin SAMEA3387455 (sample SAMEA3387455) | Felis catus | biome: Faeces | place: United Kingdom | collected 2012
GTGTTTATAAAATTCTTAGTTGTATCTGGCTGATTCTTTAATTATATTATCTCGTTTTTTTGAATTATTAATATTATTTAAAGAATATATTGTAATTCCTTCTTTAGAAATTTCTTTTTGAATAGATGTGTTTATTATACCATCATCATTTATTGGTTCTATAATATATGAGTCATTATTCTCATATATTATTGCAAATATATGAGCTTTTTCTACAACAACATGGAAATCTTTTTTTCTCGATGCATTTATAACTCCACCTACAAAAGGAAGTATAAATGCTAAACTACCAATAAACAAAATCATCCATAATTTCTTCTTTTTAGCATTATTTTCAATATTAGCATTATTATCTGGAAAAATAATATAGCTGAAAGGGTATAAAAAAAATAAACTAACTACAAAGCTTAATACGATTGTGATAATAATAAAATTTCTTATGTTAGTAGTATTAAATTTGAAATTTATATTTGAAAATGATGCTACGGAAAACATGCTAAGAGCTAAAATTACTGATGTTATCAGAATCATTATTAGTGCAAATGGAACTAACGCTTTTAGCTTTAAAAATATTTTTGAAAATATATTTGAAGATGTATTTGAAGATGTATTTGAAGATGTATTTGAAGATGTACTCAAACAATATCTTAAATACGCATTAAAAGAAACCACAAATGTGATTATAACAAAAAAATTTATAACATTTATAGTTACTTTATCAAAATAAGAACTATATTTACAATTAATATTATACCATAAACTAAAGCCTTCATCATATAATAAAAATACAATTCTAAAAAAGAATAAGAGTACAGTTGACAAAAAAATTATATTTTTAAAATGTTGCTTTATTTCATTGTATATAATTTGAAAATAATCACTTAAATTAATTTTTTCTAATAACTTTCTCAAATTTTCTTTTAACGTATCTATTATATCTTCATTCATAATAATCACTTCTCCTTAGAAATTAATTGAATTGGAATTTTGTACCTATGTAATGCATAACAAATACATAGATTTTAATGAGTGTCTAAAACTCACCCTCAGCTGCAAAATCAACTGTGTTTATATTATATCATATAATCAAAAATAATTCATTATCCTGCAACATTGTCTTCATTAAACATTGCAGTTCCCCAATTATCCTCTGGCGGATAAGGTGGTTGATCATTTTGTGGTATATCATCAGGGATCGGCGGTGTTTCTTGATTATTATTTACTACATTTTTCCTATTTTGTCGCATCATTTTTAAATCAGAAACCAGGTTCAAAGCCTCTAAATTATATGGTTGATCTTTCATTCTCCATTTTGGTACATGATCACTGGCTTTACAATAAATTAGATATTTTGATTGTGGATGATTTGAATAATCAAATTTATGACAATAAAATACATCATACCCTTTATTAAATATTAATTGCTCTGGATATTTCATTTTAAGAAGTCGATCTTCGGTATATAAATATCTTTTTCCTTCACCAATAGAAACTCGATCTCCCGTACTTGTATTCGTACCTGGGATAATACTTCCATTCGCAGACGTTTGTGTTGTTTCCACCTTTGTTGTAGCGACACCAGTTTTCTTTGAAAAATATTCTGCTGTTGTTTCATCATTGCATCCTGCAAAAATCGATGTATCACATGCACCTAAGATTTCTTCCCATTGCGCATCAGGATATCTGTTCTTTAATTGTGGAAGTGATTGATATGCAATCACTGTAGCAATTCCTCTTGACCTAGCTGTCGAAATTTTACGAGTAAAATCAGGAATAATCCCGATGTTACTGAACTCATCGTATAACATATATACTAAATTAGGTAATACACATCCAGGCTGTTCGTCGGCAAAATTCATTAACTTTTTGTATGCAACCGCCTGGAACAAGTTTACCATGAAATCATAAGCACCATTATCATCTGGAGAAATGATAAAATAAGCACAAGGTTTTTTTCCTGGTAGTGTCAAGTCAATATCATTATCAATCGACATATTTCTAATACCTGGTTCTGAGTAAGCACATAAACGTGTCAAAGCATCGGTTCTGATATTCGCACGAAAATTATCTGATCCACCCTTTGTAGCGTAATATGGAACTTTTGCCGGATGAAATATATCTAATTTTTCAAACATTTCGTCCAATGTTTTTAAATCACACAAAGTTGCAAGATACAATACTTCTACCATATTTTTATGCCCTTCGGGCATTTCACACAAAACATATTTTATCATTGCTGTTATAAAACTTTTAACGGCACTGGGACTTCCTCCATTACCAGCTTCGCTCTTTGTGTTTTTCATAATGATATCTACTAAATCATTAACTCCAGCCAGTCCTTTTTCGTTATCCATGCCATCCAGACAATTAAAACCATCTGATGATGCAAAATCTTTCAAATTATAAAATCGTACGGTATATTCATTTTTTTCCAAATATGTAGACATGCTTTCCGCCAACTCACCCTTTGGATCAGTAATAAACATAGAAAAACGATTTGCTACACATTGGAATATCATATTACGGATGTGTGCTCTGGATTTACCACTACCAGGTCCTCCACATAAAGCTATGTTTCTGTTCTCATTTCCGTGATATTCCTTTGTAATAACTTCTTTTGTGACGTCATCAACACCCATGATCAATCCTTTTTCTTTATTGATTTCTTCTTCTGTGTTTTTTACTCTGGATAATACCTTTTCTTCATCTTCTGTTCCGTTTAACGGTTTAGCATCTCCATAAGTTGTTTTTTCTGAAATATCGAAATCCACTTTATTTTTTTTTCGATGTTCGAGATCTCTTCTTTTGTAAATAGTGTATCCAACAAATGCAATGGCATTAACAACTAATAAAAAAAATAATCCTTTTAGTGATAATGTATGTAGAATGCAACTTAACACACTGTAATCTTTCTTCTGGAACAGTCCTACTTTGCTTGTTAACACGATATAATAGCCAATTACATAAATGCTAATTAAATTGATCGCAGTAAATAACAGTATTTTTTTCTTTCCATCATCAGTTTTCCAAGCCTCTTTTAGCTTATCTGCCGCCGCATTAATCTTTTTACTTTCCTTATTATCATCCTGTTGTGAATCAAATCTCATTTTCTACCTCCTTTGCAATTTCATCAATGACGATTGCCGTTCTTCCGGATAATTTGTATATATCTTTTTGACTGCTTAAACAGAATACATAACTCTCTTTGGTTGATACGAATCGATTGATATTAAATAAGATTCCCATAAGAGCTGGTTTTCCCTTATACATGATTTCACCATCTTTATCTCGCTGTAGCTCATATATCTCTGCAATCCGATTGTAGACATTGATCAGCAAGTCTAAATTCTGATAGTATTTCATTTCTTCAATTTTTGCGAAATAGTTCTTGTCGTATGTCATCTGCAGCAATGTGAGGTTTCCAAAAATTCGATTACTTTTTTCTTCGGATAAGATTCTTTCGATAATGCTGTAATCTTTGATTAGGAATAATCCTTTCACAAACGAGCTGTCTCCTTCATATCGTTCTTTGTACTTTCCGCGATATGCTTCGCTGATCCAGTGTTTCATTCCTTCTTCTGCACTTCGCTTCCATTTCATCACGCGATCGCCACAATCATAGATAACGTAGGGGGCTGTTGGAGTTTGCAGACAGCCCAATGCTCGGCTTTGTCTTAAAAGCGGATTATCTTTTCCTTTTATTTCTGCTGCTAAGTAATACACATTCTGGCTTCGATATTCTTTTCGTAAATAATCATCATAGATTGTTGTGTATTCTTTATAATCATCTCCTTGTTCTGCCTGCATTCTGCCTACGATCCCGGATGCGGTCCCATCATCTGGATTGATCAGATTGAAACATTCTTCAATACGATCATGATTATCGTATAAGTCTTTCTTGCCCATAAAAAACACAGTTGTTCTTGAGTGATACATCGCAGCAAGTACTCGGCTTTGTGATATGCAGCGTTTTACTTTTTCTTCATCGACCTTTGATCGCACAGGCATTCTGTTTGTAAAAGCGTTTCCGGATAAATATATTGCACAGTCCCATACGCTTTCGCTGTCACTTCCTAATACCGTTTTTTTCCCTTTATCCGTAAGATAAAAATAAGACAGTTTATTTTTGTCCCGTTGATTCTCTTTTGAGATATATCCATGAGTCGTTAAATAGTATAAGTCTTTATTTTGATATGATTTAGGATACCCTGAATAATAAATGCGGATTGCTTGATAATCAATTGCACCTGCATGAGCAATCATTTTCAATAAAATTCCCCGTCGTCCTTTCATTGTTAATCTCATTTGTTTCCCTCCTCCGTGATTAGTTTTCAATTCGTTGGGCTTGCTTTCCGTGATTATTTCTGTTTCGTTTAAGTAGGCTTTTCGATGTATCTTACAAGAAGCACACTTACGCCCTGTATTTGTGTTCAATTTACTGTTCCAAAAAAACAAAAAAACATTGATTTTATGCGATTTACATCAGGGTAAAATGTCTTTAAATGTAGTATAAAATGTCCTTTTTTTGTCTTAGGCACTTTATACCCTGTTTTTAAGATACTTTATACCTTGTTTCTATATCTTATTTACCCTGTCTTAATGACACTTTACCCTCTAAAAATCGTTCATTAACCACTCAATTTTTTCTGATAAATCCTTTATACGAACCAGATACAGACATGCATAGAACTCATTTCTAAGATTTTTAACCGATTTTAGGTTTGCTTTTAAGAATCTACTATCGTCAAATCCATTACAAAAACGAATAGATAGTAAATCCTTCACTGGAGAAAAATCAATCCGATCCAGATCAATATGATATTGTTCTGGGATCACATAATTTTCAGCGATAGCGTACTGACAAGTTTTAAAATCACTGATTTTATCAAGTTTTTTAGCAAATTCAAGAAAAAAATCTTCAATCGCAGCTTCTACTGCCGTAACAACAGTATCTATTTCTGTCTTTTTCTTAATATGTTTCAATAAATATGCTGGAATTTTGATTTTTATCATATCATTTATATAAAAAATTTCCACATCGTTACTTAACAGTTTAATATTTTGATCTTTAGATATAGTTTCTAATTTTTTTGGATCTGAAATCAGCAACATATCCTGTAAATTTTTTAATATATGTACAGTATGTTCGTAGGATTTATCCGCCAATATAGTATAATTTGCATTTTTTTCACTAAAATCTGTCTTTAAAATGTCACTTATTGACTGATTTAGTAATTTTAGGTTAGAAAAACAATGAACTGCCTCATTTTTTCTCAGGCTTTTGGATGTTTTTTCGTTAATATTTATCATCTATTTCTCCTTTTTTGCGATTATATAATGAATTTATCAAAACTTGCTAAAATGGAAAGTTTTGATACTCTTACTACTTTCGCTATTAATAGGTTGTTTTTGCTTTTTTTGATGCTATTTTGAAAAAAAGCAAGCTATTATATCAACACTTGTCAAAATGGAAAGTTTTGATACTTTTACTACTTTCACTATTAATAGGCTATTTTTGCTTTTTTTGATGCTATTTTGAAAAAACATTAGATTTTTTTAGTCTTTTCGTTTACATTCTGTTAATTTCCTTGAATGAATGTTACATTTTCGTCTGTTAACATTGCATATGCTTTTACATTTTTTATCTGTATGTATGGAATCTGATCTTCTGAATCAATTAATATAAATCGTTCTGGCATGAAGCGTTCATCATCACAATCATTCATCTGAATTTCTATATTACTTGACTGTTCTGTTCCTTTCCTTATTACGAGAATCTGACTTTCTCTGGATTCTGGTTTTATAAAGAAACTGATCTTCTTACATGTATTATCTTTTGATACATTTGGAAGATGTATATATATATGATTTCCCATATTTTTTTGAATATTATTAAGTGCGATCATTACCCAAAAAGCATTTAAATAATTCTGATCAAACATACCATAATAAGCAATGTTTTGTAATATTCCAGAATCGCTATTATAAAAAACTTTTCTTTCTCTTAAAATTTTTTCTATACATTTTTTCACAACAAACTTATCATCAATATCAAACCAACGATAAATCTGATCAGAATATAAATACTTATAATTTTGCATTAGTTCTTCTATTTCTTTTTTTACAATCAGAACTTTTCCATGTCTTTTTTCGGCTTCTGACTGCCTTTCTGTTTTTGACATTGCCAATCTATTATGTAACATTATCCAGCCACCCTTTCTATTTTTTTATGATCTCCATATAACTTGCGAAGCTTATCTGCATCCGTTGTGATCAGCATATCTTCTTCTTCACTTGCTGTTACATCTACAACTACATTATTATGGTTTGCAATCAGCATTGCCTGTCCACGATGGAATCGTAACACTTTTTGATATTCCGTTTCTGTTAAATTAAATAGGTTTTTTGTTATCTTCGCAGCATTATCGCTAACCTTCATTGTGATCTTCATACAACTATTAGCTAATATACTTTCAGCAAAACGTCCGTCATCCAGTCTATTAAGTTCTTGAATGTCCTGTGTCACACCGATAACTCCGCCACCATAACCTCTTATTGTACGGAACATTTCGTCAACATAGGATGCCACGGTTACGTTCTGTTTAATTAAACGCCAAATTTCTTCAAATAAGATAATCTTATTCTGCATACGATCTTCTTTTGATCTTGATAGAACAAAGTCTGTTGCAATATACATAACGATGCTTAACAGATCTTTAGAACAATTTGATACATCTAATACTGTATATAAGTTATCCAAGTCTACATTGGTATAATTATTAAACACCTTGCAAGATCCGTATACGAATTTATGTAGTTGCTGCAACAAAGGTTTCATGTATGTATATTCAGTTTTAGATCCTTCTTCATATACATCTTCTAACAATGGCATTGTTTTATAAGATCCGTCCGGATTAAGAACAGATGCATTATCTTTTGTAATACCTTTTGCCGTATAAACATTCAGTAGTACATTATCTAAATCACTTAACATGTTATCTTTTTCCTGTGCTTCAAGATTCGGCACAAGTAGGGAAAAGAAGTCCTTTAATGATGTTATCTTCGCAATCAATGCAGATTTAGGTTCTGTTGTTCCATCAATTAATTCATCCGCCCTGTCATCACGCAATGTGATATCCATAATATTAATATGTGTAGTACTTGTTTCAGATAGTTCCAAAAAGACTCCTCCAAGTGCATCACATGCACGTTTCCATTCAAATCCTTTCAATGCTGTTAAAACATAAATCGGAATCCTTTTTTTTCGGAATCTAGTAGCAAGAATCTGGCTTAAATATGTCTTACCTGATCCAGATCCACCAAACACCATGATATTTGCATTTTCATACTTGGATCGATCAAACAAGTTGTAGATCATTAATGATCCATCAATACTGTTTGTTCCAAGTAAGATACCGCTCTTGTCCGCAATCTCATTTGAAATAAAAGGGAAAAATGAGGCAAGGCCTGAACTCATAACATTACGCCGAGCATTGTCGTAAATCCAACGATCATCAATTTTACCAGTTGGCATTGACATCTGGTAACCTATGTCCTGAATAAAATCCATTGCACGTACTCGCATTTCTTCAGACCTAATTTCTTTTTCAAAGTTCTTTCGTAATTCTAGTATTTCATCTTTTGAATATGCGTTTAATGTTATTACAATCACTACATTATATAAATTTTCAGAAGCTAGACTACTCTTTATGTACATTGCAGATTCATAAGACTTTACTCTTGCATCATAAGAAGTATCATTGGTTTTAAGATTATTTAATGAGTTTTCATTATTTCCCAAGGTATATTTAATCTGTCCCCTTACAATATCCTTGTTTTCCTGTTTTGCATAAATATCGACATCTACCATATCGTTTGCATTTGTAAAATGTGTAATCCATCCGGCTAATACATTTGTAGGATATCCGTCAGCATCAACATAAAAATAAGATCGATACATTCCATCAACTACAACATATTTAGAGTTTGAACAATCAATTTCATCTGGCATAAAGAATGAACTGATAGGAAGTTTGTCCAATAATTCCTGAGATTTAATTGCTTTTAAATATTTTTTTGCAACATCCAACTTATGATCATTATAAGATTTTTTACCGATACGATCTTTCTGCAGTACTGTATAAAGATAATACAATTGATTTTCCGAATGGTTTTCGTCCGGTTCATAAATCTCCATTCCATTCTCACGCATCTTTGACACACAATCTGAATAAGCTGTATACAATTGATTCATAGCATCTACTTCCTGTTTAATAGAATCTCCCTTTTCTTTTACAGAAAAAATCATAAAATATCTATGTGATACAGAAGATGAAATAACAGATCTTAAATATTTGATCTCTTTTTTTTGCATTTCTTTGCAGTTTTCATTTGTTTCTTTTTCTAAAACAGCTTCGGCATCTTTTAGCATCTCAGATAAGTCAGCTTTCGTGTTCATAGTTTTGATATGCATAATTTTAGGAGCAATCCTTATGTATTTAAGGAAATCTGCAATAATCATATTTTTTTCCCGATTACTCTTTAAATCAAAATGTAATGGGGTAATCTCTAAAATTTTAATATACGTATTGTCTGTTGTAACAATGACACCATTCCTAATTGCAATGACAGAAGATATATCAACCGTTGTTGAAAATGGGGCTGGTATCTCATAAGAATCAATAATTTTTTCCTGCTTTTTTGTAATCTTGTTATCCTTCATTTCCTGAATATTTGAGGTTATCTTTTTTATCACTCGATCCATTGGATATTCTTTCTTTTCTTTTTTTTCTAATGGAATCTGCATTGCTGCTACTTTTACAGGATCTTCTCCAGCTTTAATCATTTTACGTTTGATCTGTTCTTCTTGTTTTTTTCTTTTCTTCTCCAGTTTTGCAGCCTGTTTTAATTCTCTTGGAGTAAGATCTCCAATATCCATTCCCTGCTCACTGTAATTCTTCTTTTGTTTTAATTCTTTTTCTGCAAGTTTAATCTTCTTTTGGCGTTCTTTTTCCAACTCTTTCTCGTACTCTTCCAAATATTTTTCATCTGGTTCTCCATACATTTTTTTGATCTGCCGAAAATGTAACATCCTGCGAAAATATTCTAGAAGAGAAACGCCTTTAACTCCATTCATAGACACTAAGAATAAAATAACAGTAGCAGAAAATTCCACAATCAAGGATTTAAAACCAAAAAATCCGATGGTTGTAAATAGATAGGAAATACAAAAAAATGCTATCAGTCCAATTAGTACGGATTCTCCAACTCGTTTCCATTTAATTTCTATCCCAAACAGTGATGCATCCAGCTTATAATTTAGCGGTATAAAATAGGTATTTAATTCATTTTCCTTTTTTTCATTCATATAGTTCTCCTTTCTTTATTCCTGTGGTGCAGCCTTAATTTTTTTTCCGTTAGAATCACTTAATTTATTGTCCAATTTGCCACCATTCTCATATGGTTCAAATTCATCTGTTTCTTTTTCAATAGACTCTGTAGTTGCCTTTGCTTTCTCTTGTTGCACTGATTTAGTGTGGTTAAAAAATGTTAAATAGATTAGTGCTATTAAAAATACTGTAATTAATAAAAATCTATAATTCTTCTTTATCCAATGCATAGTGATCCTCCTTTATCATTTATAGATCTGCCAGTACCCATCTTTAGTTTCGTTAAATACTATGTCAAAATTCCATGCTCCGTTTCTGCTTCGACTTCCACAGTCAGAAACTAAAATCTGGCCTTTAGAATTAAGACCATATAGAACGATATAATGACCTCCAGATGTAAAATGACCTGGTCCCATAACCGCTACAACTAACTGTCCTTTCCTAAGAACTGTTTTTAAATTTTTCTTTGAACGTGCTATTTTCTTACATTTGAGTCCCCAATGATTCGCCATAATTCCAGGGCATGAATGTGACCATCCTTCTCCTTGTATGTATAATCCCTGTTTTGCTCCCCAGTCAGCAACCTGTATTGGCGTAACTCTTCTACCAGTGAGTGTACTTATACAAATAGCAAGGGATGTAGGACCGCATCCAGCACTTTTTATTGTATTGGTTCCTCCAGGTCCACTAAACCTATGGTTATAATCGCCCTGATTGTAATAAACGATTGGACCAACAGATCCAGCTTTTTCATAGGCTGCAGTGGCTTTTTTTAATCTTTGTTTATCCTGAATATAGTAAAAATAGTCGTTATCTCCGATTGTTTTGTAAAATCTTTTACCTTCGCTATATCCGTAATTATGTGGCTTATATCCTGCCTGCCAAAAATCCTGTACATATGGAGGCAGATTTCGTTTCCCATTGAGGGCATCTTTTACAGCTTTTTTTACAAAACTTGCCGGGTGCCTGTTTTTATATGCTCCAGAAGTGTAAGACGAATACCAACCATGTGTTGCAGCATAAATTAAAGTTTTTCCCTTGTATCCTCCAGTACTATATTCACACATGTTACACATCTGGCTGATAACCGCAAGGGATCCTTCATAGCTTTCAGAACATTCCTGAGCAATAATCTTGCATAGAAATTCATAATCTGCATTTGACAATTTATATATCTTTCCACCACCATAAGCTGCTCCAAAATCTTCGCTGTTATCTGCAAGTTCTGACAAATCAAAACTTACAACTTCTTTCTTATTTATTATAGTTGCTAATACACCAGATTTTGCCTTGCTCATTTCCATTTCATTTTGTGTTAGATTTAAATACTTAGCAAAAGCTACATCTCCTTTGTAACTTACTGTAACTTTATTTTTTTTCTTTTTTATACTGATCAAGTTCGCAGCTTTTATTTTCTCTTTGAAAATCTTTAGTTGAGCTTTTGATTCAATTTCTGGTGTTTGCTTTTCAGACCACGCCGAAAAATAAGAAATCAACAAGCACATATTTACATCGATCTTTCCAGAAATATCAGAATTATTTGATATACTATCGTTCAACACTTCTTCAAATGCATTGTAAAAATTATCATATTGGCTTGAAAAAGCTTTCGTTTCTGAAGATGTTGTTGTATCTGTTGAAACTAAAGATAAAATCGACGTTGGAATTGATGTTGCAATCAATAGCGGTACCAATATGATAAACGCAATAACGATTAAAGCATATTTAATAATACCTATTGTTTGTTCTGGATTTGTTACAGCTTCAAAAGCGGCTCGTCCAAAGTTACCTGTTACAAGGTTTGCTGTAAGCCTAGCTGCATAAACAGCCTTATCCACATCAGAACTTTGTTGCTCTTGTGCCATTTACCTTCCTCCATCATTTCAGATCTTTTGGTTTTTGATCGTTTATATTAAAATTTACACTTCCCATCATTTTGTGGAAAGAAGGACTCTTAATTGGATCGTAATACATCTTTTGCCCACCAATATTGATAGAAGCTGTCTCGGTAATTGTCTGTTTTGGCTCTTCTGTTGATGCATTTGCGACATTAGAGCCTGATGCATTTGGAAAATATTTCGATTTCATTGCTTCTGAACTCTTTAGTTCCACAGCTTCTCTTCCGAGTGATGCTCTGATATTTCCCTTACCGTCCGATTTGATTCCAGACAAAATCTGCTTTCCACCGCCTTTCGTATTAAATACCAAAGCGTTCTTCAAACGATTCTTATCTTCTTTCGTTGTTGCTTCTTTTTTCTTGTCTTTTAGAAAATCTCGTGCTTCCTTTTCTGGCATTAATGCATCTGTATCATCAAAAGCTGATTGAAGCTGATTTTTAGCCTGATATCCCGACATTTTTTCACCAAGAAGATTATCAATTGCTGCAGCTGATTTCATTTCACTTGTTGGAGAGTACGGATTATTTTTTTTAGTATTAGTCTTTGATCTGCTCTTTCCTCTCGTAGTGTGTGAATTATTTCCTTTTTGCTGATCACTTGTTTTTCCATTTGGAACATCTGCCGGTGTAATCTTATCCTTAATCTTTGATCCAACTTTTCCGGCAACTTTCCCAGCAACAGTACCTGCCTTTCGGACACCATATGCAGTTCCCACAGTTTGAGCTGTATGCATCAGTTTTTCTCCAAAACTTTTTGAATTTGCTGCGTTATCAAGTGTTGCTCCTCCACCTATTCCAAGTCTGGAAATATAGCTGTTTAGATTAATTGCAAATTCAATGAACCCTCCAATAATAAATAGCCATAACATAATGACAGCAAATCCATTTGTACCTAAAGCCAAAATCGAAGTGTTAGATACTGCTTTGATTGATTTCATCATTGCACTGTTTTTCTTGACTAAAGATGCAAACTTAATCTGATTGAATCCTGCTAAGATGACTCTTATAAACCATCCATTTAAAATAACAATGACTCCTTTTTCTGCATACATCTGTAAAAAGTTTTTAAAATAATTATCCGTTGATTGTGACGTGTGTAATGCAATCGGTATTGGTGCTAAATACGTCATAATGCCTAAATCGACGTAATTCTGAATGGCGATCTTAGCGATCTTATATAATTTAAATGCAATATATATTACAAGCAAAAAAGCTAATATATCCTTTGGAATATCAGCTCCTACAATTTTTAGTAACTTTTTTGACGTTGTTGAAGCATCAGCTCCTAATCCTTTTTGTAATGCTAAATACAAACTGGACATTAAGTTTTTTGATAATGTTTGATTTTCTGATTTTACAATCTTTAATCCTTTCGCAACGCTGTCGAATGTTGCAGATGTGTTATTGATAAAATCTAAAAATATATCAACAATCGGTCGATATATGCCTATCAAGATTACAGATGCTATAAAGTTCCACAATAGTAATACAACTGATTCATTACTATTCGGTGACATGGATTGAATCAATTTTATAAGAAGCATTATAAATGCAATGGAAAGTCCGAGTCCTACAATTCCTACATTTAATTTTTTGACACCTGGAACTACTGTTTCAAAGATAGACAGATTTGCTCCCAATGCTGTAAAAGCATACTTAAAAAAGATATCAAAAACTCCCGAAAAGGCTCCAATTACCCATTTAATGAAATTATCAAATATAAATCCCATAGTTTCCTCCTAAAAAAGCCACTCTCATT
>SAMEA3387455__coassemble_2051_pt1 | contig 11922 bp, 10 predicted proteins | sample SAMEA3387455__metabat2_low_PE_004 | metagenome-assembled genome bin SAMEA3387455 (sample SAMEA3387455) | Felis catus | biome: Faeces | place: United Kingdom | collected 2012
TATGAGCAAAATTCCACCGCATCGCTTTCGGTTGCTTATTTATTTTTTATCATATACTCAAAATCTACAGTTGGCCAACACACAAATTAAAACTTTTTAAAATGATCAAGCAGTATCTTCTCTGCTTCTGGATTCCACAATCCACCATGTCGTTTACAGGATTCATCTAATTCTCCAAAGACTGGATCTTTCTCAGCTAATTTCCCAAAGTCCTCTATTGCTGTCAATGGCAGGTTGATCTGTGGGTATGTAATCTTCTTTGATCCTGGTATCTTATTTAAATATAATGTTGTATCGACAATCGCATTGATTCCTCCAATGTGTGTGATTCCAACTGCTGGATTGATCTTGCCTGTTGTGATCAGGTTTAAAGCTTCGATCAGGTCTGAACGAAGTCCTCCAGATGAACCGATCAGTTTAGTTTTTAAATAATGGCTTCCGTATATATTCATTCCAGCACGATAATTTTTATCTGCTGTTGATGCATAAATATTCATGCAGCCATCCATTGCCATAATACGATTCCCTATTTCAGCTACACATTTGGGTGGTGCATAGACAAACACATCATCGTATCCTTTTTCATTGGTTATTGCCAGTAACACTGGAACGGAGTCTGCAAACATCGATGGATTGATATAATAAAGCTCTATTCCATGCCTGGTTCCTTCCTGCATCGGTATCATTTTCCTTACTTTTTCCAAACGCTCTTGATTCGTATCTGTGATCACGAGTCTTCTTGGCTTTTTCTTCATTCCAAGGACATAACGGATTGCCATTAGTCCCATGGGACCGGCTCCTCCAAGGATGATGGTATTCCCACCTTCTTTAATTCCAGATATATGATCGTGGGTTCCCTCTTTACTGTGATAGTTTGAATGAAAACTTCCCACTATACTATATAAAGCCTGAGCCTGTGCAAGTTCATAGAATGAATCTGCTTCATATTGTAACAAACATCCTTTCTCAATTACATCTGCTGGTATGATACAGTATGTTGCTGCACCTCCAAAATAAGGGTAAGAATATCCTGGTGATTCGATCTGGTGAGGAATCTCTGGTACTAATACAAATTGTTTTCCTTCCTGATAATCCTCTTTCCATCTTGTTCCGACTTTTGCTATCGTTCCAGAAAATTCATGTCCGATCAATACAGGATTCTTTTTAATATTCTTTGGTACTCTTAAATGTCTCTGTGCCAATGTGATCTCTTTTAAAGTTGACACTGCAATTCCGTTGCATTCTATCTTCAAGAGAATCTCATCTTCAGCTATCTCAGGGATCTCAAATTCTTCCAGACGTATATCTTTGACTCCATAAAGTCTGACTCCTTTAACTTTCATAACCTTCGCCCCCTAAACTTAGTCAAATATTTATGTCTTGTTAAATTTAATTAATCTTTTTCATTATAACATATTCTCAAACTTCTGTCTGCGAATTCATAAAGATCTGAATTGTTATGGAGTCTTTTCTTTATTTTTGATTTTTACTATATAAAAATGCTGCAATCCAGGAGGTCACTGGAACTGCCATGATAACTCCGAGACTTGATGATAATCCCTGCATGATCTCAATCCCTACGGAATACATATTGATCACCTGTTGATATTCGTAATTGTATGCAAAGATAAATACTAATGTGTTGATCGATCCACCCGTAAATGCAAGAATCAGTGTATTGGTCATTGTTCCCATCATATCTCTTCCGACATTCATTCCTGATTGAAACAGTTCTTTTAACATCATCTGTGGATTTTGTTCTTTTAATTCATTGAGTGTAGAGGCGATTGACATTCCAACGTCCATGACTGCACCTAATGATGCGATCAAGATTCCTGCAAATAACAATTCACCAATTTTTATGTCTGTCATTTCTCCGACATAGACCAGATTCTCTATATCAGACACATTATATCCGGTGATCGATGTCACTTGTCCAAAGATCAATGCAAATGCTCCAGAAAATACCACACCTATGATCGTTCCAAGCATCGCGGCTACTGATTTCTTCGTAATTCCATCAACCATACACATCGTCACAACTGTTGTAAATGCGACCACTAATACAGCCGCCAGTATCGGGGATATTCCTTTGTAGATCATCGGAAGAAAAATAAAAAAGATACAAAGCATTGTAAATACCAAGCTTAATATTGATGAAATTCCTTTTCTTCCACCGACTGCAACCACGATTGCTACAAACACTGCTGCCATCAGCCATACCATAGGTCCTCTGTTTACACTATATACAGACGCCAGCAACTCTCCTTTCGATTCATTAATGATCGCTATGACTTTCATTCCTTTTTTACATTTTGCACCAAATAAATAACTTTGAGAGCTTGTTGCCTGTATTATTTTTCCTTTATGATCCCCTGAGAGAAGTTTTAATTCTACGGTTTGTTTTCCACTTCCACTATTTGATAAGTTTCCAGAGATCACGTTTGTTACTTCTGCTTTTTCAAAATTTCTTCCATCTGTATCTAGAAGTTTTGTCTTCTCAATTCCAGAAAAAGAAAAAAACAGCAGAAGAAAGAGAATGCCTGCGATCAGCAGACACACTCCTTTCATCTGTTTTTGTTTCATTGTTATTTCACAGTCACTTTCAGAACTTTGCTGTAAGAACCGTAGATTTTCTTACCTTTAACTACTTTGTATGCACGAACCTTTACATAACATTTTTTCTTTGATCTTAATGACTTGATTGTATAAATTGTTTTTCTTGTATTTCTTGTCTTTGCTTTTTTAAAGTTCTTGTTTGATGCATATTTAATCTGATATCCAGATACAGATGCTTTTTTGATCTTAACTGTTACTTTCTTTTTGCCAGCTTTTAATTTTGCAGATGCTTTTGCTACTACAACTTTCTTCTCTGCTGTTGGTTTCTTTACTGTTGCTGGTTTTGTTGTTGCTTTCTTTTCTAATCCTGCTTTTGCATTTGTCAGAACTTTTAATGCATTTTCAACTTCATCTTTTGTTGCTTTTTTGTCTGCTGCAACTTCTTTGGCTCCTGTAAGTGCCTGTTCAAAGACTCTATAGCTTTCCGTTGTATATGCATCTTTTTGCTTTACAATGCTTTCAGATGCTTTAATTTCTGCATTAAGTGATGTCGTATCCCCTTTGCTCTTTGTGATAGAAAATGTTTCATCAATCTTTTCATCATTATCTGTACGATATGTATTGATCGTTAAACTATTTTCTGTTACATCAACAACTGAATATGTTGGGACATCTTCCTGCCAACGGTGTGCAATATATGTCTGCTGTCTTGGTACCAGATCATAATATTTACTTCCTGAAGAAGAACCTGCTGTCATATAAAGGACACCTTCTGGATTGATTACAGAGCTTCCCTGTTTTTTGACGGTCTCAATTGCTTTTTCATCCATGATACTTTTAAGATATGCTAAATATTTCTGATCTTTTTCATCTGTGCTGTCATTTTTAATATTTCCTGGTGCCACTGTTTTTGTCGTTGGATTTTCACCCGCATCCATATCTTTCTCTAATTCTGCATCAAATTCGTCATCTGTATAATCATTCGCTTTTGTTCCACCTAATAACATTTTAGATCTTGAATAAGCATGATCATGACCTGTTAATACAGCATCAATATCATTTTGTTCGAAAATCGGTGTTAACTGATATCTTAAATTTGTGATCTCTGGCTCATTAGAATGTTCTGCTGATCCATAAATATCCTGATGCAGTGTTACGATTCTCCATTTGCAGTCTTTATTCGCTGCAACTGTCTGCTCAATAAACTGTTTATGTTCTGCTACATTTGTATCCTGTGTATTTAACATGATAAATAATGCATTTCCATATTTGAAATAATAATCTCCACCGACTACCTTATTACTTCCAAGTTCACTTGCATTTGTTCTGTTAAAATGGTATGTATAGTTTGCATTATCTGCATCATGGTTACCGACTGTCGTTGCCACTGGAAGTGATTTTAATGCTTCTGGACTTAAATATCCTGTATACTCAATTTCACTTTTTGATGCATCTTTGTTCGGTAACTTTTTCTTTGTTGTCTGAATCTGGTCACCTGCGGATACAACAAAACTTAACTGATCATCTGTCTTTTCTAATGCTGCGTTTAACGTAGAAGACCAGTTAAATGCATCACTCTTTACTGCATTTGACTGTGCATCGTAAAATTCTTTCGTATCTTTTCCCTTTAATTCATTTGAAGATCCGATCTGTGGGTCACCTACAAATGCAAATGAGAAATTGTTTGTAGATTTTGTCGTGTATTCAGCTGGCTTTGTATACCCATTTCCATTATCGTAACTATAATAATATGTTTTGTTTTCTTTTAATCCTGTTGCTGTTACTTTATTAGAATTATAAGTTTCCCCATTGTTATCCTGTTCATCTTTTACTGCTGTTTGTTCTGCCTCGTACACCTTGGCATTTTTCATATTATGTCCTTCACCAATGATCAGTTTTGGAACATTTGCATTTGAATGATCGTCATTTGTCTGCTTTGGTGTATACCATGCAAAATTCAACTCCGTTGCATTGCTTCCTGGTGACAATGAAATTTGTGTCCAGTCATTTTTTAAAGTTTCCCATTCTTTCTCCCAACGATTCCACTGTGCCGTTGTTCCCATTGTCTGTGCAATGTCTGCTGCATTTGTCTTGCCATCTGGAGCGGCACTTGCAAATACTGGTGCTACATTTGTTGCAGAAAGTGTCAATGCTAATGCACTGATCATCATTTGTTTTCTCCAATTAGATCTCATATATACCTCCTGATACCTTTGTCTTTTCATATCTTTCTGACTCTTAAAGGATTCTATCATATATATGTAAATTCTAATTGCATTGAATCGTAAATAATATGTAAAAAAAGATTCTGAAATATCAATCTATCTCAGAATCTTTTTGATGATGTTATATTAACTTTTTGTGTTATTTACCTTGATGTTCTAAGGCTGCTTCTACAAATCCTTTAAATAATGGATGTGCTTTATTAGGTCTTGATTTAAACTCAGGATGTGCCTGTGTTGCCACAAACCATGGATGTTCTGGAATCTCTACCATCTCTACGATTCTTCCGTCTGGTGAGCATCCGGATAACATCATTCCATTCTCCTGAAGGATGTCACGATATTCGTTATTTACTTCATATCTATGACGATGTCTTTCGTGAATCTCTTTCTCTCCATATAATTCATATGCTTTGGATCCTTCTGTTAATACACATGGGTAAGATCCTAAACGTAATGTTCCACCAAGATCTGTGACTCCATCCTGATCTGGCATGATATGAACCATTGGATGTGTTGTGTCTGGATTAAATTCCTGACTGTGTGCATCAGAGAATCCTAAGACATGTCTTCCGAATTCTACTAATGTAAGCTGCATTCCTAAGCACAGTCCAAGATATGGGATCTTGTTCTCTCTTGCGTATTTGATCGCACAGATCATTCCTTCGATTCCACGATCTCCGAATCCACCTGGAACTAAGATTCCGTGAACTCCACCTAACATCTCATCGACATTGTAAGAGCTGATTCTCTCTGAATCTACCCAGCGGATCTTCACATCTGCTGAATTTGCGACTCCAGCATGCTCTAAGGATTCTACGACACTGATGTAAGCATCATGTAAAGATACGTATTTACCAACTAATGCGATCTCTACTTTATGTTCTGGATGTTTCCATGCATCGATCATCTTCTTCCAGTCATCAAGATCTGGATCTGGGCATGGCATGTTCAGACATTCACATACTTCATGTGCCAAATGTTCTTTCTCCATCATCAAAGGTACTTCGTATAATACTTCTGCATCTAAGTTCTGAATAACTCTTGAACGTTCAACGTTACAGAACTGTGCGATCTTTCTCTTGATTCCGTCATCTAATGGATAATCAGAACGGCAGACAAGGATATCTGGCTGGATTCCCATTCCCTGTAAGTCTTTGACACTTGCCTGTGTTGGTTTTGTCTTTAATTCTCCTGAACTCTTTAAGTATGGAATTAATGTTACATGAATTAAAATACAGTTTTCATGTCCTACTTCATGCTGGAACTGTCTTAATGCTTCTAAGAATGGCTGGCTTTCGATATCTCCAACAGTTCCTCCGATCTCAATGATCGCTACTTCCTGATCGCTTGGATCTTCACTTCTGTAAAAACGGCTCTTGATCTCGTTTGTTACGTGTGGGATTACCTGTACTGTGTTACCACCATAATCTCCACGACGTTCTTTGGATAAGATACTCCAATATACTTTACCTGTTGTAACGTTTGATTTCTTATTCAGTCCTTCATCGATAAATCTTTCATAATGTCCAAGGTCTAAGTCAGTCTCTGCTCCGTCATCTGTTACGAAAACTTCTCCGTGCTGGATTGGGTTCATTGTTCCTGGGTCAATGTTGATATACGGATCAAACTTCTGGCTTGTGACATGATAGCCTCTGGCTTTTAGTAATCGTCCCAGAGAAGCTGCTGTGATTCCTTTACCTAATCCAGATACAACTCCTCCTGTAACAAATACATACTTTACTGGCATGTTTCTTCCTCCTATATGTGAATTTCTACTACTTTCTTATATTATCCCATTCAAAATAATATCATATCATATTATTTTTGATTTGTCATTGTGATTTGTTAAAAATAATGAAAAGGATTCTTATGTTTCTATATCATAGAATCATAGGAATCCTTATTTTCATATTTTAAAAATCGAAAGTGCTCACATCACAACTTAGATAGAGGATTGCAGATAAATATAAAATGATTGTTGATGATGATAATCTAAAATACAATTCTTTCGAGATTCTATGGGGTATGGGCGATGAACAATCGCAGGAAAACCGTAGTTCTCGAACTGTTTATTAAGGGGAGTTTGTGCTGTAAGCACTTTCTACCCATAATTTACCATATCATTTTGTATTTGTCAATTATTTCCTTTACTTTTTTTGTAAAAATTTACATAATTATTATTTTCATTATGATTGATCAATGATATTACCTGATTTTTACTATTTCCTTTGCTGTATGTCCAGCTTCCTAACTTACCGCTCTGTGGCGTTTTCTTGATCATAAATGTATTTAACCATTCTTGTGCATCCTTGGATGAGATACCCATTTTTTCGAAACAGCCTTTTAAGAATATCTTTTCTTCTTTTGTGAATCCTTTGAATGCCTCTGTTTCATCCCAGTAGATCAACATCTGTTTGATCTTGTGATCTTGCAAAAAGATCTGAACATTTTTCCTTGCATATAATTCTTCATCATTATAAGAACGAAGAATAACTTCATTCGCAGCTGATCCACTATGATCCGATATAGCTGTCCACATTTCTCTGCCACTTTGTGGAAGGTCAGATAGATTACTCCTAAGCCCAATCACTTTGTTAAAATCAAATCGAATGATAAAACGTTTGTAATTATACAGACATGTTAATCCATTTTTCTTGAATGTATGCCATTTGTCTGTATTATGGAACAAGTATGTTTTATCTCCAGCTTTTACTTTAATCCCTGCTGTATCTTTTTCGCATTGTTCCATCCATTTTTGATTCCTTTGTATCCTGAATTCTCCATCGTATTGATCAATTTGGAGTTTTTCATATAATACTGGGATGTTCCATTGATACATCTCTTATGATTTTCATTTGTTGCATACAAAAGACCGTCTTTGTAATTCCAATTAAGATTCTGAATCTCTTGTTTTTCTGAATCTGTAAGCTTTTGATAATTTTCTTCAAATGTATTGTCTGGTCTTTGAATGATATCATAAAATCCGTCGGTATCATAACGGTCGAAATCTCCGTCAGAATCAATATCTTCATCCGGTTGCTGTATTGATAATCTATGAAGAACGGTGTCTTCTGCTCTTAAACGCAGCTCATACTCACCTGTTTTATCTTCCAGGATACTCGTTTTCCATACTTCATAACTTCCACTGTCATCTAAAAGAGTCGAACTTTCATCGTCTGATTTCATCATCTTATAAAATTTTTTCAGCCATTGCTCATTTTTTATTTCTCTTCTGTCTTCTGAAATCTGATTGATCTTATCTTCTGTGATAAAATTGTTTTCATTTGCTGACAGACTGATCGTTGATACGAACTGTTTTTTGCTTGTCAAAGGATAGATAAATAGTCCTGCTGCTATACAAAATCCAAGAAAGATCGCTATTTGTTTGACTCTTTTTCTTTTCTTAAATGATACGCTATACCATTTTCTCTGTAATTTTGACGGATGACGGTAAAGCACAATTCCGATCGTTGCCAATAAAGCTAGAAGGATCAGTGGTGATAATATGATAATATAACTAATTGAAGTTGAAAAATACATTATACTGCCCTCCTTTTCTTACGCTTTTCTACTATATAATATATGATCGTTGCGATCACTGCTGCCAGAATGCCGCCTGTGTATGACTGAATCTTGAACCCTGTCACTACAATGAACAGTGAAACACAGAATGGAAAGATCCATACAAACAGATGCTCCATCCATGGAAAATACATAAAATTATTCCTCTTTGCCATATCTGACTTTTGAAATACATAAAATGCAACTCCAAAAAATACTGCGATCAATACGCTCTGAATCAGAAGGATCTGTGCAAAATGATCAAACGAAGCCATCGTCACCAGCTGGTTCACACCTTTATCCCATATAAACTGTTCTGTGATCGGTCCATTTTGAAAAAATACAGCCATCCACCAGCCATGATATATTGTATCTGAAAATGATAATACTTTTGGCATCATATAATCCATAAAGTTTGGAAATAACATTGCTCCGATTCCGATCGCTCCTGCGATCCATGGTCTTTTACAGATATTCTGAAAAAATATGGCAATGGCATAGATGAGTGTCAGTGATAACCATATAAATAGAAGATACGCACACAAATGTATCATGTTATCATTTCCAAGAAGTACTGCTCCGTTCTTACATACGGATAGATTCATCTCATACCATGACTGTGCCTTTGTTCTCATCATGATCATTCCGAATGAAAGGAAAAGCCATGGAATCGTATATGTCATCATTCCTGTGATCGTCCTTGTTAGAAAGATCTGGCCTCTCTTGATCGGAAGCTGCATTAGAAATTCACCACATTTTGATGTGCTGCTTTCCCGATACTGTATTACCGCTACAAAACTAACCGATATCATAAGAACGATAATAAACATTTTATAGTATTGATCTAATGTTCCTAAAAACAGATTACCATAATCATTATAAATTCCTCCATAAAAATTATTGATCTGATCCGCAGTTCCTGAAATATCGTTTGCGATCACATATTGGAATATAAAACATATCACTATAGTATACACTAATGTTATGGCTAGCAGATTTCGTTTTTCATGATTAACAAGCCCTCTCATAACATTTCCTCCTTATTGTCTGAATAATCGATACAGCAAAATATGTGATCACTAATATCATTACCAAATATATAAGCCAATGTACTGCATTTAATTTCTGTATGATCAGTTTATAACTGTCTGATGAACACATAAATTCTTTTCCCCATGCGACCAATCCATAAATTCTGGTTCGAAGCGTCTCGTCATACTTAAATATATGAACATATATCTCATGATTACTTAATGCATTAAAACATAGGATCGTGATCACTATTGTTGTGACGACTTTATTCTGTATCTCTGATAATCTTGTTAACATTCGATTCTGTGCCTGATTCTGCTTGATAAACTGTCGTTTTGCAAACCAGATACTAAAGACTCCAGCTCCAAATAAAACGACAATACAGATAATAGCAGAATTTACATATTGTGCTTTCCAGATCGGATTGCTATCCAAGACATTCGCATCAAGCTGATAATTTAATGGATATAAAAATGTTCTGCCGAATCTTCCATAGATAACCCACTCGAGTATCGCAAATCTAGAAGATCTTACCTTAAACAGCAATTGGAGTAAAAAGGTCAGATTCTGAAGAATCATCGGCAATATCACATAAAATGTAACGACTGCTATGATAAGCCCTTGCCAGATATATGCTGTCACGATCAATGAAATCTGTATGAGTGCACAAAATGCAAAACACATTACTGCATTCCATAATGTGCATATGATCACATTCGTGATTGATTCCGCATTCGGAATCGTTGCGATCTTCATTGCAAAGAAAATTCCATAGATGATCTCCGCGAATAAAAGTGATATATGCAGTTTTGTAAGACTCTTTTGGTAAATATCTTTCTTTGTCCATGGAAAGCTGTAAATATATTGCTGTTTCTTATTTTGCTGCAGTTGATATACAATTCCTGCTGATAATGCTGCAAATAAAACTGTGATCAAAAGCCAGCCATTGACAAGATTATCCATCATCGTCTGTGGTAGTCCATCCCCCGGATATTTCATGTTCCATGCGAAAATCCCATATAACAATGCTGCTGGTGGAAGTACCAGAGCATATTTTCTAAAAAATTTCATCTCCAAGTTCCTCCTCTTAGCGGTTGCTGTAGACGAATACTTCTTCTAAACTTAATGGAATTTCCTCTACTACAATCGCTCCTGCTTGTTTTAATGCCTCATGAATTGGCTCTCCATACCCTTCTAATATTACTGTGTATACACTTCCAAGATTAGAATACGTGATCACTCCCGGAAGTTCTTTGAAAATCTCGCTTTTTGATTCTCCAAATACAACCTGTAATTTTGTAAATCGTTCTTTCATCTGATCCATTGTTCCATGATAAAGGATCTTTCCGTCCTTCATCATACTTGCGGAATCGCAGAAACTTTCTAAATCCTTTAAATCGTGTGATGAGATCAGAACACTCATCCCATTCATATCGACTTCATTGACAATAAAATCTTTGATCTGTTTCTGTGCGATCACATCCAGTCCTGACATTGGTTCATCCATGATCATCACTTTTGGATGGATGGACAGATTCAACATCGAAGCTAATGACATTGCCTGTCCTTTAGATAATTCTTTGATTCTTTTGCTTACATCTAATCCGATACTCTGATTGTAGTCCCTAAATACTTTCTCATCGAATGTTGGGTAGATCTGTTTATAAAATTCTACCATCTCATCGATATGATACCCTTCAAAATACTGGTTGCTGTCCGCAACATATCCTACCTGTGCTTTTACTTTTGGATTCTCGAAAATTTCTTCTCCACAGACCAGAATCTGTCCTTGATCCTGTTCATAAATTCCTGTTAGACATTTGATCAGTGTTGTCTTTCCACATCCATTGCGTCCTACCAGCCCATGAATGCTTCCTTCTTCTATATCCAGGCTGATTCCATGAAGAATCTCATTCTTTCCATATGATTTTTTCACGTCCTTTAGTTCGATCACTTTCATATCCTATCCCTCCAAATCCTGATAGATCTCATGTATCAGGCTTGCTATCTTCTCTTCATCATACCCTTCATAACGAAGCTCACTTAATATCTCTTTTAAACTTGTCTTGATCTCCTGCATCTTTCCTTTGTCTACCTCTTGTGAAGCATTCTCTGCCAAAAATGCTCCCTTTCCTCGTATTGTTATAATTACTTTCTCTTTCTCCAACAACTGATATGCTTTCGCTACGGTGTTGGGTGTTACACTGAGACTTAATGCTAATTTACGAACGGACGGCAAAGCATCTCCAGGTTTTAGATATCCTTTCCACGCTGCTTCTTTTACTTGTTCCATGATCTGTTCATAAATTGCCTTGCCACTGGCAGGGTTGATTCGAAACACACCTGTACCTCCTTATTGTTTTTGTCGTACTGTATGCCATACTGTATCAGCTGTACTAACTGTACCATTTCATATGATACAGTTAGTTTATATACTTTTTTCTTATTTGTCAATAACTTTTTTAAAAATGTCAAGAAAATTTCCTATGAAATAAAAAAGTGTCTTCGACACTTCAACTCCCCTGCCCCTCATTCTTGAGGGGTG
>SAMEA3387455__coassemble_4048_pt1 | contig 4272 bp, 4 predicted proteins | sample SAMEA3387455__metabat2_low_PE_004 | metagenome-assembled genome bin SAMEA3387455 (sample SAMEA3387455) | Felis catus | biome: Faeces | place: United Kingdom | collected 2012
ATATTAGACAGTCTACCCTTGGATTTAATGATATCTGCAGGAAAGAATATAAATATTTTCTTCATCAATTCGATAAATAAGACGATCTTTATCGTTAATTCGTCGACTCCAATAGCCAGATAGATTACCAGTTAAAGGTTCTGGTTTGCCCATTCCAACATTTCCATTTTTCAAAATATCATTTATTAGTGAATTGATTTTTTTTAGGGTTCTACGGTCCTCGGTTTGCCAATATACATAGTCTTTCCATCCGTTATCCGTGAACAATTTATTCATCTTGCACCTCAATAAGATCATGCTTTGTATATTTCCCAGATTCTAATTGCTCTTTAGATTCCATTAACCAATCATAATTGGATTTGTTTCCCATGACATAGACATTTTCCATTAAATTATTGTATGATTCTTCAGAAATCATAACAACATTTTTATTATTTTTACGTGTAACGATTATAGTTTCATAATCATCTGTTGCTTTATCCATATAATCTTTCAGATTTTCACGAAAATTTGTATAGTTTACTGCTAACATATGGTATCTCCTTTCTTAGCTCGTTTTCTATACTTATATATTACTGTACAGAAAACTGTACGTCAATAGAAATTAATATTTTTATTATTATATGATGTAAGTGTCAAAAGTATAAATTGCGTTTGTGCTTGCACAAATAAGCAATTTATCTAGAGATGTGGGTAATTCAAGTAAGGCAGTATTAGTGTTTGTAATCTCTCAAAATGTCCATGATATGTAAGCGTATCATGTAATGACTTTTCGAATATCTATATTACATGTTATGTTTTTATACAGGAGATTTTGAAACAGTCAGACGTGCATCAATTAATCCACAAGGATCATTAGGATGGAGTACATCTTTTATCCAATATGGACTTCGAGCAATAGGATATTTATGATTAGTTCTTTATACAAAGAAGAATCCTGAGTAGTAAAAATTTACTCAGGATTCTTTTACATAAAACTTAAGCTCTTTTTATTGGAACCCGAAATGAAATGATCCGAGGTGTTTCTATTTGTTCAAATTTGATCATATATGCATTTCGATCAGAAAGGATGGATTTAATCCTACCTTGTCCAAAGACATTATGAATGATCTTATCACCAATCTGAAAAGTTTGTTCAGCGACATAACCATCTAAATAGCGATTACTGTAATGAATGTAATTTTTGGTTTCTTTGATCAGAGTATCTTCTGGCTTTTTAACGTATTCTAAAAATTTTTGATCGATATCTAAAATAAATCTAGATGGGTAACGGGTTGATCCATCAAAATTTTTCCCGTGCGATTCACTTAAAAATAAACTTTTCATGGCACGTGACATTGCAACAAATGCAAGACGACGTTCCTCTTCCATTCCCTCAATTGTAGAGGTTTTCTTGGAAGGAAAAATTCCTTCATTTAATGCACATAGGAATACGTGTGGGAATTCCAATCCTTTTGCAGCATGAACGGTCATCAATTTTACTTTGTCAGAATCATCAGTAACGTCACTATTCGTAAATAGGGCAATATGATCAAGATAATCAGGTAGCAGAGCTTCTTCGCCACAAGATATTTCATAATCATAAACAGCTTGTTTTAATTCAGCCAGATTATCAAGACGTTCCTGATTTCCAGTAGTTCGAAGCATTTCTTCATAACCACTTCGATCCAAAATATCAGATAAAACTTCAGAAATTGTTCGTTGCTCATAAGTCACTGAAAAAGCATCGATCAATGAGATAAAATCTTTTGCATCTGTTCCTTTAAAAATTGGATCTTCCACACATTCTTTTAATGCCTCATAAAAAGAACAGTGATGAGCATTTACATATGCTTGAAGAAATTCCATTCGTTTTTTACCGATATTTCGTTTTGGAACATTCACAATCCTTAAAAAAGAGAGATCATCTTTGTATGTGATCATACGCAGATAAGACAGTGCGTCTTTTACTTCCATTCGCTCAAAAAATTGAATTCCACTATAGATGCTATATGGGATTTTCTTTTTTAACAATGTCTCTTCCAAGGTTCGGGTAACGTAATGAGCACGATAAAGAATCGTGATATCCTTATATGAGATATCTTTTTTATGTAATTTTATGATCTGATCTGCGATCCAATCAGATTCCTCTTCTGAAGTATCTCCGTGATAATAAAGCACTGAATTTTTGCTATGACACATTGGCAGAAGGTCCTTTTTCATACGATTTTTATTCTTATCGATCAGTGAATTGCATACCGATAAGATCTGAGGAGTAGAACGATAATTTTCATTCATCATGATCGTTTTAACATCAGGGAAAGCTTTGTCAAAATTAAGGAGATAGTTGATATCTGCACCACGCCAGGAATAGATCGTCTGATCTGGGTCTCCTACAATAAAGAGGTTTTTATGATATCCGCATAAGACTTTCATTAATTGATATTGAATCTTATCAATATCCTGGAACTCATCGATCATGATGTATTCCAGACGTTTCTGCCATTTTAAACGGATCTCTTTATTCTTTTCAAAAATATAAAGAGAAAATTTCAAAAGATCGTTGTAATCGAGACCAAAACATTTCTTCTCCTGATATAAATATCCATAAAAAATGATATCATTCACATCGGTAGCCCTCAAATATTTTTGCCGTAATGTATCAAGGGACATTGTGATCAGATCAAGATAATAATTAGGATATCGTTCTAATTTATACATCTCGATCATATCTCTTGCCTTTGAAAATGTCTTATGACGAAGTGTAAGTCCGCGTTCCTCATAAATGATCTTTAACATAGAATCAATATCCTGATTGTCTAAAACAAGAAAATTCTTTGGATATTGTACGGCATGGGAGTCTTCCTGTAGAATGGATACACAAAATCCATGGAAGGTATTAATATAACCAGTATCGTTATCAGCAATGAGATTATGAATCCGATGTCTCATTTCGTTAGCAGCTTTGTTTGTGAAAGTAACACAAAGGATATTGCCTGGCAAAATTCCAATTTCGTTAACCAAAAAGGCAAATCTGTGAGATAACGCTCTGGTTTTTCCAGAACCGGCCCCTGCGATCACTCGGATAAAACCTTCTGTAGATGTAACAGCTTCTAGTTGTGCCTGGTTTAATTGGCATAATAATTGATCCAAAATAAAATTCCTCCCGTATATATGTTCGATTAATCCTATTATAACGAAATGACAGCAGAAAGACAAGGCTCTATCAAACGTCATAATTTGAATAGACGTTTGAAAGAGCTTTTACATAAAAACCTCTTTCTTTCGCAACTGTTTGCATTAAAAAAAGGAATGGTTATGTAAAAAATTGCACTTGCATTAAAGCAGTATTGCAGATAACATAAGGATAGTAATAATACTTGCATTAGAACACGCAGAAATGAAGAAACTGATAATAAAAGCAAAAAGGAGTCTTCTATGGATTATCAATCATACCTATCTCACAATGTAGCTGTCAACCTAAAAAGAATTCGAACTTCCAAGGGCATGAGTCTTGATGTACTATCAGAACAAACAGGTGTTAGTAAAAGTATGTTAGCTCAGATTGAGAAAGGAACAGCAAATCCATCGTTAGGTGTTTTAGGAAAGATCACAAGCGGATTAAGAATCGAATTCCAAGAATTAATTGATGCTCCGCCAATGGAATCCTGCCTTGTAACACCAGATCAGATGACACCAACAAAAGAAATGATCGGTGAATACAAAGTATGGACATGTTTTCCATATGAAGATAATCACCAATTAGAGATTTACCGCATTGATATCGAACCAGGGGGCAAATATATCAGTGGCAGCCATGGAGAGAAGACAAGAGAATATCTTTCAGTTACAGATGGAGAACTTACGATTGAGTGTGGTGAAGATGTTCAGAAGATCACAAAAGGGGAAATCTATCGATTTGAAACAGATAAAAAACATAATTATAAAAATGAAACACAACAAAAGACAAGTTTTATCTGTGTGTTTGTAGATTATCGGTAAGTATCATACGAAAGTAGTAAGATGATAAAATGATATGTTCAATATAATGGACAGATGTAATATATAATATTTTACAAAAAATTAAAAAACAATAAAACACCAAGAAAAAATATACAGTATAATAATAAAATATATTATAAAAGATAAAAATAAAGAAATAAAAGCAGAGGTATAAAAATTGTCTGTTTCAGTAATGTTAAAACCATCATCAAGTAACTGTAATTTAAGTTGTGAATACTGTTTTTACAATTCCCTTGCGAGCCAAAGGCAGTCTTTTTCAAAAGGATATAT